>Ga0194037_1000431_pt1 | contig 32627 bp, 22 predicted proteins | sample JunL306m_MetaG_FD_148653 | JGI IMG/M metagenome (GOLD analysis project Ga0194037, IMG submission 148653) | Anoxic zone freshwater microbial communities from boreal shield lake in IISD Experimental Lakes Area, Ontario, Canada - Jun2016-L304-6m | ecosystem: Environmental > Aquatic > Freshwater >...
GTGGTCTCGGTGGGTTAGGTGCAAGCGCTGCAATAAACGATGGCGGAAATGCTGCGGCAGGTAATGGCGGTACAGGCGCTGGTATTGTTGCTAGTAATGCAGTTGGTGGCTCAGGTGGCGGTGCTGGCAGAGCTGCTGCAGGAGTAAGTGGTGGCAATGGTAGCGGCACAGGTAGTGGAACCGCAGGTACGGGTGGAACAACTGGTCCAACTAGTGGTGGCACACCGGGGACTCCGAGCGCACCAACGACCGCAGGCCCTGCTGGTGGAGAAGCTGCTCCTCCAGTGGTAGCGCCTGTTGCGCCACCAACAGAGCCTGCAGTAACACCCCCAACTACGACACTCAATAACGTGACTTTGACAGGTGCAACACCATTGCCACCAGTAGAGGCTGATACAACTAATACATCCTCGGGCGCTCCGAGTGTAGCCCTCAATCCAATACTTGATACCCCTGTCTCAGCAGCTATCACAGAACTCAGCGCCACTACTAGTGCGCCAGCAAATGTCATTTCAACAGTCTTGCCGGCAGTAGGAGTTCCTACTGGGGATGTCGTACATTTTTCTTATTTCGATGCCAGTACTAGTAATACGCAATCCATTGCAATTACCCTGCACTCCGTCAATGTATCTGGCACCAGTTTTGCTGCGGGGAACTTGGCCACTTTAACAACAGCATTGACCCCTGATCCAACAGGGCATGGCGTAGTGACCCAAGTGTTCTCATTGGATAAAGTTACGCCTGAAATTGTGACGAATGGATCTGGTTTAACAGGCACACAAACAGCGGTAGATCTCAAATTCATTGTTCCTGACAAAACCTTTGACCCTTTAGCTGCCGGTCAGACCGTTACGGCAACTTACGATGTTGTTGTAACCAATAGTGTTACTGGCTTAGCTTCATCAATGCAGCAGGTGACGATTACGATCACCGGTACTAACGATGTGCCAGTAATTGGCGCTGCGACCACGAATCTCGGTCTAGGTCAGTACGACGCGCATATTGCGGATAGCTTCACCAATCCATATCCTGATATTGCAGGTAATGGCGCTCTGACACATGCTAACTTTATAGCGGATGGCATGATTTCTATTGCAGATGCTGACCTTGGGCAGAGTACTTTTCAGCCTGGGAGCTCCAGCGGCGTTGGAAGCACAACGGTCGTTTCTGCCACTGGAAATATTGGAGCTCTGGTTTTAGCGGCAGACGGAAGTTATACCTATCGCATTGATCAACTTCCAACGAATGCGTTAGGTCACTTTGATCCCAATGGGAGCGTAATCGATAATTGGGTGTTGACAGATTTTCAAACCTTGTTTGTCCCAGGCACTTCTCATACCGATACCTTTACCATTACCTCGTTTGATGGAACTTCTAAGGATGTCCATTTTATTATTAATGGCGATCATAACGTTGAAGGTTCCGTATTGGAGCCAGGTGCCGGTGTACCGGTTGTTAAGGAGGGCTCATTACATTTTGCTGATGGCACTCGTGATGCGATGGTGTTGGTAGGTGATGATAGCAACGCTTACTACAGCGGTATTAGCCATTTAAACATTGGCAGCTTAACAATCGACAATACCGGAGCATTTGTCTATACCGTGACTGCCGATGAAATTAAAACCTATGAAGGGGATCTACCCGGCTCTTTTAATACTGGTAGAGACACTTTTATTGTTGAGTCCACTAATGGTGTCAATGTGAATTACCAAGAAGTGTCTTTTAATATTTTTCGAGCCGACCACTTAGCTACGGCAACTAGTGCAGACCAAACTTTGACAGAGACGTCTAGCGCTGGCGACAATGTATTTCTATTCTCAACATGGGATTCAGTGTATGACGCTGCTTCGGGTCATAACTATACTCATACTATTAATAACTTCAATGTGATGAATGGGGATCGTATTGATTTGTCTGCGATTTTGACAAGCTCCTCAGATATCTTAAGCGATACTATTTTTATCGATGGAGCTGGAGGCACATCGAGCTCTGCTTTAAGCGTTCACCATGGCAGCTCTGACTATCAAGTAGCTAGTGTTACAGGTGTAGAGGCGACAGTGAATGATTTAATGTGGGGCTTTAATAGCGGTGCTGACCAAGTAACCTCTTTGAATGCAGCTACTACCTGGACGGATGTGGTTGATATCTCTCACATCACTTCGGGCGGTCCCGACATCTCATGGCAGTCTAGGGCTTCGGTTGATCTCGGGGGTTATTCCAACCCTTCTTCCGGTTGGACTATTCAGATCGTATCTGGAACAGCCACAGTGGGAACCGATGGCCAGCATATTACCTTCACTAGTCCCAACAGTCAAAACGAAGTCATCATTACTGACCCAAGTAGCAAGGTTCATGATCTTTCAAACATCAACCAAATCAACTGGCATGCGACCTAACTAAAACGCAATGACTTTGCCGCGCTGTAAATGGTGAATATGGTGCTTTAAAATCTCTTTTGCGAAAGGGGCATCAGTAATTTCCGTATAAATAGAATGACCACCATCAGGTTTGAGATGGGAGATCCAAATTTGTAGCTCTGGATGTGTGAGGGCGCGTAATTCTTCAATTAGTAAGGTGGGCGCTAAGTGCCCCGAGATCTTGGCTAATTCCTCTTCGCTATCATTGAAAGAAGTTTCAATAATTAAATGATTTAGGTCGGGCAGGGTATTGAGAGCCTTGATAAATTGCGGGCTTGTACCAGTATCGCCACTAAACACCAAAGTACTATGATCCGATTGCAATGCATAAGCTACTGCTGGAATGCTGTGATCGACTGGTAAAGCGGTGATACTGACCCCATTCATCTTGATTACTTGCCCCAACTCAATTGAATGAAAGCTGATAAATGGTTTTTCTGCGCTCGGTAGTTTTGTGAAATCAGGCCATATGACATTATTGAAAATATGATCTTTGATCGCCTTAAGCGTTTCTGGTATGCCATAGATCTTTAAGGGAGAGTAGTCTTCACGTGATAAGCGTGAGGCGCCGACAGCATCACTCATCAACGGCAGGCAGCAAATATGGTCCAAATGACTGTGCGTGACAAAGACATGATTAATCTTGCGTAATTCATCTAAAGTGAGATCACCCACGCCGGTGCCCGCATCAATCAAAATGTCTTCGTTGAGTAGGAAGGAGGTGGTTCTCAGGTCTGCGCCAATGCCGCCACTGCAGCCTAGCACGCGTAATGTACAAGTCATTGCATTATTTCTTAGTAAAGGTGAAGCTGCCATCCCAATCGCTGCCAGGAGGGTTTTGGCTTAAATGGCTAAGACGCTCTAGATACAGTTCATACAGAACACTACCTGTTTGCGCATGATCCCGTAACAGTACTTCAAATTGGCTTTGTGCGCTATGCCAATCTTGCGCGCGGTAGGCTTTGAGGGCTAACTCAAAAAGACCCAAAGCAGTTAAGGTATCTTGATCCACATCACCTTCAAATCCGAGGGGTTCATAAATCGTGACCGCAATATCCTTTCCTTTGACTTTTACTTTATCTAATTCTCGGGCGATAAGGTCGGGTAGTTGATTGCGGGTTTCTTCGCCAATGATGATAGCAACGCCATATTCTTTGGTAATGCTTTCTAGGCGTGAGGCTAAGTTGACCGCATCACCCATCACGGTATAAGCCAAACGAATTTGGGAGCCCATATTACCGACACTGACTCGTCCAGAATTTAATCCAATACCCACTTTAATTGGTGGCCAACCTCGTTGAATAAATTCGATATTGAGTAGCTCCATGGCTTTGAGCATTTCAAAAGCAGAGAGAACGCCTTGACGGGCATGATTTTCATCTTTAATTGGCGCACCCCAAAAGGCCATGATGCAATCACCCATGTATTTATCTATCGTGCCGCGGTGCTGATAAATCACTTTGGTAAAGGGTGTTAAGAATGCATTAATAAATTCCGATAAGGTCTTTGCATCAAGACTTTCAGAGATGGTGGTAAAACCTCGTACATCACTAAACAAAATCGTGAGTTCACGGCTCTCGCCTTCCATACTAAAGTTACTCGGATCTTGCGCCATCTCATCGACGAGTTCGGGCGGAACGTATTGCCCAAAGAGTCCCGTGATTAAACGTTTACCGCGGGATTCAACAAAATAACCATAAGCCAGATTAAAGATATAGATCAACAATAAAGTTACTAATAACGCAGCAAGCGGTAATACTAAACCTCTCAGGTAGCTAAAGTAATTTGCTGCTAGTACCACCAAGATAGATGCTATTGAAACGACGCTTCCGAGTAAAGGGCTGAACATCGGGAGTGCAATCGATAAAGCGGCGCCTAATACCAAAATCAGAGTGAGATTGAGTGCATCTGCCCAAGCAGGTGTTTGTTTAATAGTGCCATCCAAGATCCCACTAATCAGGTTCGCATGAATCTCTACCCCTGGATACGCTTTGCCTACTGGCGTTGCGCGTAGATCCAGCAAGCCGGGTGCAGTAGTACCAATTAATACAATTTTCCCTGCTAACTTTTCTTTGGGAACAGTCCCTTTCATGACTTCGCTTGCAGAGATGTATTCGAAACTTTTATAAGGGCCACGATAGGGGATGTAGCTATTGAGTTGTTCATCTACTGGTAGAACAGCGCCACCTACATCCATGCCTTCTAAATTACCTCGTGAGTTGACGATGAGTTGCAATGGTAAGCCGCCCATTAAGACACGCGCAGAGGCGAGTGAGAGTGATTCATAGTACTTGCCTTCATACTCTACTAACATTGGCACGCGTCGTAAAACACCATCAGAGTCTACGATCGGATTGATATGTCCGCCATCTGCAGCAGCATTTTGTAATAAGGATAGATTGGCCGTGTAACCCTGTCTTTGTAAGGGGTCTACGCTAGTCAGTGGTAACTCTTCAATCGTAAAAACCGGCGGGGGTAACTCTCCTTTTTTGTCGCGGTCACCAAAATTGAGAAAGCTATACCCCAAGACAGTGGGCTTATCTTTCAGGCTCATAGCAAAGCGTTGATCAAAATCCAATTGTGGCTTTAGTAGGCGGTACTCCTCCTGAAAGCGTGGATCTTTTTTCAGTGCTTCGCTATTAGCCAATCGTTCGATCGTCCGAATGCCGGAGGACTCATCACGCTCTGAAAAGATGACGTCATAGCCCACTAAGTTAACGTTATAGAAGTCAAATAATTGATTGTTGAGTAGCGCTAAGCGATCGCGTGGCCATGGCCAGCGACCTTCACCACCTAACTCACGCTCTCGTAGACTATTTTCATCAATATCGACGATGACAACACGGGGGTCTATGCCGCCTGGTGCTGTCAAACGTAGCCGAAGGTCATATAAGATGCCGTCTAAGCGATCCATGATTGGCAGGGAGATATAGCCACTTGCTTGGCAAGCAAACACAATGACCAAAACAAAACCAAGTCCAATGCGAGGTAAGCGCTTAAAATTGATTCCAAACTGTGAGAGGTATTGCAGTAAATTAGATGGCATGTAAAAATGTTACCTGAGACTGGTGTTGAGTTTTTGAGTATCGAAACGCAGCACCATTTTTTGACTATAAAAACGCGTTAAACATGAATAATATTAGTGTTTACCAGTACATTCCGTCAAAAAAATAATCATAGGTACTACAAATTAAGTAGCAAGACACCATTCTCAAAAGAGGGGATTTTGCTATATTCGTTACATGGTCAAACACACAAGCTCCGTACCAAAATCTAAGACGGGATTAGCCGCCAGCCTTGGTCATGATGCCTTTAGTGCTCCCGAGGGTATTAGACGCTCGGATACTCGAGTCAACAGTGCGTTGCCCGTCATGGTTAACGGTGTTGCAGGTAAAACCCGAGATATCAGCGCTTCCGGTGTTTTCTTTGAAATTGATGAAACATCCAATGATCTTGGCAGCTTGATTCAGTTTTCTGTGCAGTTAGACACCCCTGGTGGGATGATCAATTTAGTTTGTCAGGGCGAAGTAGTTCGCCTAGAAAAACGCGATGGCAAGTTAGGCATCGCCGCAAAAATCATCTCCCAAACAATGCAAAGCGCTTAAATTTTTTAGCGTTTTTTTCATGTAATTTTGGTGTACTAAAAACTGCTAGTAGTTAGCAAAAAATGCCAAAAAATTCTTCATTTTTTTCTCATTTTCTTCTAGTAGATGTAGTACATATTGGGCCTTTTCGGGATCAGTAAGTCATTTGAGTGACGAATATAAGTGCTTGATTTTATTGCTTATTTATATCGTTTATCCCTAAGTACTAGAAGCACCTAGTCTTAGTGGGCTAATGTAGTCACCCAATTAGGGTTGTTACCCACTAAGTAAATAGGAAGAGCGAGGCTATATGTTTATTGCCTTGCACAACTTATTCTGAGGGTGTGAAAAAGCGCCTTCAATCCCCCCTAAAGCACCATGGCTGAGATCGAACAAAAAGATCCGCGTGATGACGACCGTCCAGAGTCAAACTCTGAGCGCGGTGAGGGCGGCTTTGACATCAAAATTACCGATGCACAAGCAGCTCAGGATTTGCAAGCTGGTATTACCTTCGATTCTGACAAGCGCGTGTTGGTTGATGCCAAGGATTCTGGTAACAAAACCAAAACTAGCTTGAACGGTCTTGAGAAACTGCACATTGATGCGGTGAACTTGATGGGCGGTCAAGGCATTTCAGTTGCGCTTTCGAACGACACAGATCCAGGTTCAGTACCTAATCTGAACTCACTCGCAGAAGGCGCTCCAAGCTTTACTCCTGGCGCAGATGTCACACTCGAAATCGGCGCAAACGATGCTGGCCTGTTAACTGCGGCTCATGTCGATACATTAGGCGATGCACGTGACTTTGCCGCTGCTGGTATCGATCACATTAGCCTTGATATCGCTAGCGAAGTGCATAGTAATAACCTAGATAGCGCCATCGCTGGCGGCACTTTAGATGGTATTAACTTAGGTGATCTGCACGCAGTGTCTGGTAACTTCCAAGCTGGCGGCATTAATCACGGTTTAGAACTCGAAGTAGGCAACGCCAATGGCCCAGCAGTGCATCTATCAGATGCCAGCGCGCATACTTTATTAAACGATGGTCTGTCTTTTGCAGCGCATGACAACATTTCTGTAGATGCTCACAGTACGCATTTATCAAACAGCTTGAAGGATCTGCAGAAGTTACATATTGATACAGTAAGCTTAGCAGCCGGTAGTGATGCCGCTATGCAGAATACGATTCATCTGAATCTGTACACATCAACTAACCCAGGCACTATGGCTGATGTTTTAGTTGGTGGCTTGCCTGATTTCACGCATAGCGCTGATGTCACGTTGGATTTACTAAATACAGCAGATATTTCTCAAAGTGGTGATAACACCTTAGTTGGCGACCTTGCTCGTTTAGAAGACAGTGCTTTGGTAAATAGCTTGGTTGATCATGGTATTGACCATTTAGCGATTCATGAAGCGCTTAATGTTACAGCTGGTAGTGATTGGATGCAGTTAGATTCAATCAATACAGTTCATCAGCTCAATACCAAACTTAGCTTTGAGTTAGATGTAGCTGGCGGCACTGGTACCTCGGTTGCTGGCTCCGTAAGTTTAGATAAAGCCATTCATAATGAATTCATCACCACGGGTCATGTTGCTCCTTCAAACTTTGATGACTTGATCAAAGCCTTGAGCGAATCTGGTGTCAATGATTTCGTGATTGAGAAGGGCAATGTTGAAATTACTGACGGACTGGCTTCTGCCTTGGTTGATTCAGGCATGATCCATGCATTACCAGGCGCAAACCTCATTTTGGATGCTACTTCTGATGTAGCAAAAGTGCACTCAACCGATACAGATAGTTATGCCCGTCTCTCAACCAGCCTTAAATCTATGGCTGACTTGGGTGTGGATGAGGTTATCGCTGGTAAGGCTAATAAGGTATACGTAGATTTAGGTTTACCAGTGGACGATGCTAATGCGATGAACGATATTCATGCTCTGTTGAAAGCATTAGACCCAGCTAATGCTGCTAAAGCAATTGCGCTTGATGCTGACGGTATTCCTTTGGGCGTTTCTATGATTATGAGCGATGAAATGATGCAAAATATTGCTGATCATGGTGGATTTAGTGTTGATGATCTGAAGCATTTACAGCATTTAGGTGTGACTGAGATTGCAGTGGTATCGACAACTGTAGGCCTTAGCGCACATGAATCTGCTCAAGCTGCAGGTTTGGTTACCGATGAAAATGCCGCTAAGTTTGCAGATAGTCAGTCGGCTCCAGCACCAACTCCATTACCTGTTGCGCCAATCATGCCTGATGTTAAAGTGATCGGCATGGAAGATCCGTTACACCCAATCTTGGATCCAACACACATTACGCATCACTAATTTAGGATGTCATGATCATGAACGATTCCACTAAACAGTCAGCAGATTCTTCTGCAGCCGCATCAAGTCCTAAAGCTGCTAATGCTAATAAGCGTCCAAGCAACGTAGTGCCGAATGATCGCAAGCCGATTGAGGCAATTTTGCATGAGTGCCGTCGTACTTTTTATATTGCTATTGCGCTTACAGTGGTGATCGATATTTTAGGCATCACGCCCATGTTGTTTATGTGGAATGTGATGGATCTAGCTTTGCCAGCTCGTAGCATGGTGACCATGATGTCTCTTCTCACTATTGTGATTGGTGCTTATGTGTTTTGGTCTTCACTCGAGTGGATTCGTTCCCGATTGATGACACGCTTATCTTTGCGCATTGACTGGGATTTATCAGCTGATATTTTTGATGCCTCATTCCGTCGCCACGTCATGCGCAAGAATGTGGATGTACAACAACAACTAAAAGATTTAGCCACTTTACGTCAATTTTTAACTGGTCCAGGGATACTTTCCCTGATTGATGCACCATTTGCAGTTGTGTACCTTGCGATTGCTTGGGTCTTTAGTCCTTGGATTGCTGTTTTTGTATTGGGGTCGATGGTATTGATGTCAACTATTACCTACTTTACATCTAAGGCCACTAGTCCAATTCTGAAGGTTGCAAGCGATGCTAATTCTGAGGCAACTCGGGTTGCTCACAATAGCTTGCGTCATGCAGAGTCTTCTCTTGCGCTTGGCATGATGCCGGCTGTTCGTCAAAAATGGTACAACCATCATCATCGCTATTTAGAGAATCAAGTTAATGCCAGCGAAGCCTCCGGTGTGGCGAGCGGTATGTCTGGATTTTTCTCTAAATCAATGGCCTCTTTGCAGATGGGTATTAGCACCATGTTGGCGATTGAAGGTTTAATCACTGGTGGTATGGTGATGGCCGCGAATTTATTAATTCAGAGAGCAGTAAGCCCAATCAATAAACTCACGTCAGGTTGGGGTGGTATTGTTGAAACCCGCTTAGCTTATGAGCGTTTAAATGCGCTCTTGATGTCGGATGCTAAGCGTGGCAGCCAAATGCAGTTGCCTGCCGTAATTGGCAGCTTGGCTGTCAGTAAAGCTTCTAGTGTGCCTCCGGGCGGTAATAAAGCGGTTTTGTTTGATATTGATTTTCAGGTTAAGCCAGGTCAAGTAGTGGCAATCGTCGGTCCAAGCGCTGCAGGTAAAACCTGTCTAGCCAGAATGCTCATTGGGGTATGGAAGCCTGCGCGTGGTTCAGTACGCCTAGATGGTGTTGAAATTTCTGAATGGGATCATGATGAATTTGGTCCGCAAATTGGTTATGTGCCACAAGAAATCGAATTCTTTGAAGGTACGATTGCAGAAAATATTGCTCGCCTTGGTGAGATCGTCCCAGAAAAAGTAGTGCAGGCAGCCAAGCTTATTGGTATGCACGAAACTATCCTCACTTTCCCTAAAGGCTACGATACGGAGCTTGGTGAAACGGGTTTTGCGCTGTCAGGTGGCCAACGTCAACGTTTGGCGATTTGTCGTGCCATGTACGGTATTCCTAAATACATCGTGATGGATGAGCCCAACGCTAACTTAGATGAAATCGGTGAATCTGCTTTGGTCAACGCCATTAGCTACCTGAAGACTCAAGGCAGTGCGGTGATCATTACAACCCATCGCCCACGTCTAGTCAGTGTTGCTGATAATCTACTCGTACTACGAAATGGTACTCAAGTGGGCTTCGGACCGGCAGAAGAGATGATCAATGCCGTGCGTAATCTGCAATTGGTGGCGCAAAATGCGAGCGGTAAATCCAGTGGTAGCGATGCGCAGGATGTGACTGCGCGTGAGGCTACCAACGACCGTCCGGTCTCTGGCTCATTGGATTCTGGCCCATCCGGCCCTAGTGGCTCATCCAGTAGCTGATCACTGTCATAATTGACGCATGAGTGAATCAAATCAATCCCCAGAAAAACATAATGCACTAACCGAGTCGGATAAAGAGCTTAGTAAAACCGGTGCATTAGTTGTTCAATTTAAAGAAATCGACAAAAAAGTCGAGAGCTGGGTACAGTCTTGGAATCCGTATCATCCAGGCGCCATTCGTAAGCGCTCAATTACTCCGGTAGCGATTCAAGAGTCTCAAGCCAATAAGCAAATTGCCCGTTTTATTTTGATTGCTTTTGGTATTTTCTTAATCTGGGCCTTCTTTGCACCACTAGATAAAGGTGTTACCACGCCTGGTACTGTCATGGTGAGCGGTTATCGCAAGTTATTGCAACACCCCACCGGCGGTCTCATACAAGAGATCTTAGTAAAAGAGGGTGATCAGGTAAAAGAAGGGGATGTGCTCATTCGGATTAACCCTCTTAAAGCTGAAGCAGAGCTTTCCCAAGCCCAACTGCAATACATTAGCGTCTTAGTGACTGAAGCACGTTTGCAATCAGAGCGCAGGGGTGATAAGCAAATTACTTGGCCTAGAGAGCTTGATGCTATTAGCGCTGATAGCAAGGTAGAAGAGGCAAAACAGCTACAACAAAAATTATTTGATACGCGTCGTAAGGAGTTTCTGACGGAACTCAATACCAAGCGGACCACAGCATCGATGATTGCTGATGAATACAACGCTAATGCTCAGTTAGCAAAAGAAGGTTATGTTTCTCGCTCTCAGGCTAATGCGCTGTTACGTACAAAGCTGGAGGCGGAGGGTGCAGTTTCTCAGCTCCAGTCTGCTTACACCAAAGACATTGATACCCAGCTGGCGACGATTCAGGCTAATCGTGATGCTTTAAAGGATAAGTTTCAGTCGGTTGCTTTTGATCGAGACCTCACTTCTTTGCGCGCACCTGTTTCTGGAACAGTAATGGGTCTGAAGGTCAATACTGTCGGCGGTACTGTACCGGCTGGCCAGGTCTTAGCCGAAATCGTCCCTGAAAAGTCTGAGCTCATCGTAGAAGCCAAGGTACCAACGACGCTCATTGACCAAGTCAAGGTGGGCATTCCTGCAGATATGCGCTTTACCGCCTTTAACGTCAATACGACGCCGATCATTGAGGGTAAGGTTGTACTGGTAGGTGCAGACGTTCAGCCTGGAGATGGTGGTAAATCAGGTGAGACCTATCTAGCTAAGATTGAAGCGACCCAAGAAGGCTTAGATAAGATGGGTGATTTAAAAATCTTGCCAGGTATGACTGTGGATGTTGTCTTTAAAACTGGTGAGCGTACTTTCATGGGTTACCTTGTCAAGCCGATTCGCGATCGACTCGCATTGTCATTTAAGTAACCGACTCCTTATAATTTTGTAACTAAGGTTATAGTACTTTAGTTAATTTTTATTTAGTATAAAAGTACTAATTTATAGTGCTTTTATTGGTATGTATCCCTCATTTATTAATGCGTACTAATAAGTATGATTAATACATGACCTATACCCACGAAAAAATATTGAATGTGCAATTGCAGCAAAAGAAGTGGCGTAAATCACCACTCTTTTTTGCAGCTCTAGCACTGTTTTCTGTAGCAAGTTATGCGGTAGATTTGACATCCGCATTTGAGTTAGCTAAAACCAATGATGCTAAATATCAAGGGGCTAAAAATGAAAAAACAGCCAACAATGCTGATTCACTAGCGGGCAGACTTGGTTACTTGCCTGCATTAGGTTGGGGTCAATCACAACCCTCGACGATTAATTATTCGCAGAAAACAACCAGCATGAGTCAGCCGATTTTTGACGCTGCAAAAATATCTGGTGTAGCGCAGGGTGGTCCACGTAATACTTTTGCGTCAGCCAACTTTAATAATCAAACGATTGATTTGGCACAGCGCACCATGACTGCTGTACAACAAATCGTGGTGGCTACTGAAGCAATTCGCGCTAACGACACATCAATTACTGCTTTAGAGGCGCAATATCAAGGTGCGAAAAGAAAGTATGAGTTGGGCCAGGGTACGGTGACTGACATGCTCGATGTGCAGGTGAAGTTTGAACAAGCTAAAGCAAACTCACTTACTGTGAATGCCAACTTAAAAGCGGCGCAAGATCAGTTCAACGCCATTACTGGCGAGTACCCTGCCAAAACCGATTTTATGTTGCCGCATAAACATGAAACAGTAAAACTGCAGCCTCTCGATGATATTTTATCTAAAGTAGAAGAGGAAAATACCGCCATTATTGCTGCCAAGGCCAATGAGCGCATTTCTCATTTAGGTGTAGTCACAGCTTCTGCAGCGGTACTGCCGACGGTAAGCTACACTTGGCAACGTATTTCCGCAGTAAGTCAGCCTACCTCGAATAACAATGGCCTGACCGTCACTATTCCATTAAATGCGGCGGCGTATGCCACTACTTACTCTGCAGTAGCCAAAGCACGAGCGAGTTCGGATAATCGTCAAGCAACTGAAATTCAGACCAAAACCCAGGCACAAAATTTATACGCCCAAGTAGAGGCAGGTTTTGAATCACTCAAGATTCGTAATCAGGCTATGGATACTGCGAGGCTGAGTGTGATAGCCAATCAAAAGAGTTATGAGGCTGGCGTGAAGACCACTACAGATGTGTTGTTGGCCATTCAGAATTTGGCGCAAACCCGTAATGACTATGCGCAGGCGGCTACACAGCAAGCATTGAACTATATGAATTTGCAGTTAGTGGGCGCAGAAGATCCTGATCAGGCTATATCAAAAACCCAAGCATTTTTGTTTAGAAAGTAAGCCTAACCACATGATGACTGGAGTGAGTGCATGTTAGGTGTTTTTGGGGGTAGAGAAAAAGAAGAGCTAAATAAAAAGCTGCTCTCTGCACAGCAAGAGCTCGAGCAAAAAAATAGCGAGTTAGCAAAACTCAAGTCGCAAATCAAGGATTTACAGCTGAGCCAAAAAAATCTGGAGCAAGATGCTGTAGAGGCGTCCAGCAATGCTGGAATGGAGCTGGCGAATCTTAAAAAAGATTTCAGTAAGCTTCAAAAAGAAAATACTGCGAATTATGAGAGCTTTTTAAAGGCCAAAGAAACTCGTGAAAAACTCAAAGTAGAGCTCGAAGAAGTCCGCAAAGAGGCTAAAGAAGGCTTATCTGCCAGCAAAGAAGAATTAAAAGCGAAAGCACTTGAGCTAGCAAAAGTGAGCAGCTTGCAAGAAAACTTTGACAAACTCAAAGCCAAGGCAGAAGAGTTCCGCGTCAACAATGAGATTAACTACAAAAACTATTTAAAAATTGCTGCTACTCAAAAGCGTGATCTAGTCAAAATTAAAGATCTCAAGCAAGAAAAAGAGCTGTTATTGCTACAAATTAATGAGGCCAGTGAAAAGGCTAATCAATACTTCTTGGAGCTAAAGCAACTTCAAACCACCAATCAAGCCTTAAGCAATCAACTCAAGCGACTGACTGCAGGCAATCCCAACTATGTGGATTACGGCGGTTTACAGATTCTGAAGGTCGATACCGTTTCAGAAACACCGCAAATTCTATGGAAAGTCACTGATTATTCTTCAGGCAATGTTTCGCTCCCTGAGTTTTATTTCCGTACATCTCTTAGTGATGGACTTGCAGGTATTGGTTTAGTGCAAAACCCTAAAGAGGACACCGCAGAGCTCTTATTTGTGCCTCAGTTGATCAATAAAGAACCAGAGCAACTTGATCTGTTTAAAGGCTTCAGTGGAGTGCAATGGACCCAAATCCAAGCTGCCTGCACGATCTTGAGTCAACTGGTGAAAGATGGTGGCCGCAGCCTTAATGCAGGCGGCGGTACTGACGATTTTGATCTGAGTTTTTGGCAAAGCTCATTTGTCAGTTTGATTGAAAATACCCGTCGTCTACCGCAAGTATTTAGATATGAAAAGATCAAGCTCAAGAGGGAATTACAAAACCCCGACTACGAACATTTATGGCTTGAGTTCCATGATGTCGCTTTCGGTGACTTTAAGAGCAATAAGTTCGAGTTGCGTGTTGGTGCTTCAATGATTGACCCTAAAGGCTTTTCTTTGCTGCCCAAATTAGAGTTTCCATTGGTAGATGGCAAACACAAGCCTTTTGAGAGCTGGTTTGCTGAATCGGGTGATGATTTTGGTCAAAAATTTGAATTACGTTTCTCCTTGGAGAAGCAAATTTTTGATGTCAATACCTTTCAAAGGCTCAGCCCTGCGGATCAAAAATTAATACAGGTCATTTCTTTTGTATTGCCTACAGCGATCAATAAACTCATTAAGAGCAGGATATCTATCCATCGACCTTGGGCTTCATGGTCCAGCTTCATTAATGAAACCGTAACGATTTTATTAAATCTCACGCGTGGATTGCAAACTGAAGCTAACGCCAAAGCAAGCCAAGGCGCAGCAGAACAGAATGAGCCGAAGCCTTCTACCCAGTTGGTCGTACCTAAAGCTCCAGAAACCGGCAACTTGAGATCAGATGCGCAATTGATGCCTGCAGCTGGCCGTCGTAAGAGTGATCAGGTCGCTGTTGGGCGTCGCAAGAGCGATATCGCGGCAACTCTGGGCGTAGGTAAGCAGTTCGTAGAGGCGCCAACAAAGCTGATCAAACGAAAATCAGTCTCTGTTTTGGTAGCTAAAAAACCAGATGTGAAAAGGGATGCCGCAAAGGATTCAGGTAAGGCCACTCCAAACACCGCTACAAAGAGCGCTACACAAAAGCCTAAAAATAAAACAATCATTAAAGATAACAATGGCTCACTAGATCGCAAGGGCTTAGACTCCGATAAGTCCGAGCAAGTAGGGGTTTCGTAATGCTCACGGTCTTTGTTCAATATTACGTTCCTAAGAACCCTGTGCGCGCAGCAGAGTTGAATGAATGCTTCAAAAAGAATATTGAAAATCCACTGATTACAACCTTAATGATTTTCTTTGAGGTTGAGGCTGATATGGCTTTGATACCCGATCATCAAAAGATCGTGAAGCGTTTTTATCCGCAGCGCATGACCTACGGCTATTGGCTCAGAGAGACTGATAAATTGCCTGTAGGCGAATTATCTTTTTTGATTAACTCAGATATGTATTTGACTGAATCTGTTAGTCATTTGATTACTAACAGGCAGGCGATATTAGATGATAAGAAGTTTGTTGCCATCAGTCGTTACAACCCAGAAAACGGTCAACTGGTCCTCAATAAAGACCCACATTGGACGCAAGATGTCTGGGGTGTAGCCAAAGGTAAAGAATCCTTTCCGCCGGCACTCTACCAAGAGGCCGCTTTTGAGTTGGGCCAACCCGCTTGTGATAACAAAATTGCCTATGTGATGTTTAGCTATGGCTTTAATGTCACTAATCCTTGCTACAAAGTCACTACGGTCCATTTACAGGCGGATGATAATACCCGCTCATATGATCCCAAGGTGAGCAAGCTCATTGGATTGCAGGCCTATATCTATCCTAGTGAGAGCGTTGTTGATAACTCTGCGCTTGATTTTGACTTACTCACCCGGAGCAAAACAGACATAACTGACCTGCGAGTGAATAACTGGATTAATAACCGCAAGTCCTATGAGCTCAAAGCCAATGAAGCCAGTATTGAGCCAGGGGCAATTTATGTAAAACCGAGCGTAGCTGGAACGCTAGATGGTCAGTCGCCCCAAGCGCAAACCGAGAATTCCACTGAGATCTCAAGCTCGGAGGGGTATGAGGCAGATCATGCAGAATCATTAAGTGATGCAGATGCTGAAAAATTTGTGCTGCGCTCTCAATTTAACCCCAAATTTTATCGTGAAGTAGTGCGCTTCTCTGATCGCTTTGTGGTCTACGATGATGTCGATGCTTATTTCTTCCATGATAAGTTTTGGCCGATTGTGCGCAAAATACCAAAGTCAGAAGTCAACTTTTCTGATGTCAGTAAAACCAATTTCCATTTCTTTGCCCTAGGCTTCTTGCCTGCCTCGCTCTCCTTGGGTGTTGTCGATATGTCCAATGAGATGCAATACGATGAAGATGTGCTCTTTTGGCAATATCCTTGTCGTACAGAGGCTGATGCCTATGAAGCACATGAACTGTTAACCGGCACGCATATCCAAGGCCATATTGTCGATACCTATGTGGCTTTGCCATGGGCTACCTTTGTGGATAAGAAAACTTTTCCTGATGGCATTATTGGCCTCTATAGTTCTCGCATCAAAGCTGCTAAAGAGATTGGTTCAGCTCTTGGGTTTACTGTTAGAGCTCACACTGTCTGCCAGCATATTTTCTGGCGCGATATCCAACCGCAGTTTGAAAAAATCGGCATTACCAATTTATGGATTTCGCATAAAGAGCCTGGCTTAGATAAGCTGGGTGAAAATATTTACCTCCATGCCTGGCCTTTGTATGCGGTGAACTATTTAGATCCCAAGCGCAGGGGTGGCATGCAATACATTCCAGCAGCTCAGAAAACCATCTTTGCGAGTTTCATTGGCGCGCATATGAAACACTATTTGTCGGAAGTGCGTCTTAAGCTCAAGGATCTTTCAGATAAGCCGGGCTTTCAGGTGCAAATCAAGGATGAGTGGCACTTTAATAAAGAGGTTTACAACTTCCAAGTATCTGGACAATTCGCCGCTAAGGATGCCAGCAATAACTCAGAGACAGAGCGCTATAACGAGACTCTGAGTAATACCTTGTTCTCTCTCTGCCCAGTAGGGGCAGGGCCAAATTCATTGCGTTTTTGGGAGTCACTCGCTGTAGGCTCTATACCAGTGAATCTCAGCGATCGCTTCCAGTTACCGCCACTCAATACGGTAGATCCAACTAATAGCTTGCGCTGGGAAGATGCCATCATTTTCCATCCAGAAAGCGATGTTGCAAATTTAGAGTCACGCCTAAGGGCTTATACCCCAGAGCAATTGCAGGCAATGCAGGATAAGGGTAGGGTGATTTTTGAGAAGATGCGTAATTTTGTCTGCTTTGGAAAAATCACTCGGCCAGAAGTTATCTATGAAGAGCCAGTCAAGATTGATCTCAAAGACATGGAGCTGGTCGACCAATTTAAACCCCAGCAAATTCATATTAAGGGCCATACACACGCTGCTTTTGATGGTGTTTGTGAGCCAGTGAAGGCGCAATTTCAGCTTAATGAGGCCCATGTCAATGACGTCCTTGAGGCTGTCATTTTATTTGATCAAACAGAGCGCATCCACGCCTTGCACTTTGATGCTGAATTTGCCCAAGGGACTAAAGTTGAATTCGAAGCATTTCGAATGAATGAATACGGCAAATTTATTAGCTTTGCAGATCCTCAAATTCTAGAAAATGCTGGTAAGAAATCCTTTCAACTAAAAACCGATCAAATCTATATGGTAATGGGTGTGAAGGTGCGTATGAAAGTGATTGCTCCAGAAGGCACTCCGCCCAGTGCAAAAGTGACGGTATCATTTGAGTTGTTTAAGAACTACTTTGCCAAGACCATGGCAGAGTTTGATCGTTTAGGTCAACTTAAGTATGTTTCCGATACGAATCATGAGCGCAACGACCTGACGCTAGATACTAAGGGTATTGAAAGTGGCTTTACCTTGGAAAATATTCCTAAGGTGGTTAAGCTTGAAGAGTGCAAGGAAGATAATCGCCTTTTCCCAGAAACGACTCCCAAAACCACCAACCTGATTGGTGAGCCCTTAAGTGATGGCGTCAGTATGTATGTCCACTTGATGAACCGTAATGAAAACGTCCAAGCCAACTTATCCAGCTGGCTCACCCAAAAGTTTGATGAACTGATCTTGCTCGATTGGTCTTCTAAAGAGCCGGTGGCCAATATCCCCGGGGTGTTTGATGATCCAAGAGTTAGGGTAGTGCGCGTAGAAGGGCAGGAGAAATTCATTCGCACTCTAGCCCAAAACCTCGCATCGCAAATGGTCAGAAACAGACTCATCTTTAAATGCGACTCTGATGTCCTATTCAAAGGCGACTTCTTTGCCAAGCACCCATTCCAAAAAGGCGAGTTCTGGGTAGGGGATTGGCATCAGGGTAGGGACTTTAACGAGCGTCATCTGCATGGCGAGACTTTCTACCATGTAGATGATTTCTACAGAGTCAATGGCTACGATGAACGCATCATGGCTTATGGACATGACGATACCAACCTCAAAGACAGAATGGTATTGGCCGGCATGGTCAAGAAAGTATTTAGCTATAACCAGCTAGATCACATCCCGCACCCACAAGAACAAAGAACGACCAACCAAGATATGGTTCACCCGATGGTCAAGACCTATGAGAACCGCATAGCAGCCAGAACCAAAACCATTTGGACTTCAACTGATCAACTCTTAACTTACACCAGAGTTAATCCCGAGAATCCCACAGAAGCACAACAGAACAATAGAGAAATTATCTTCACGGCCAATGAAAAAAGAATGCCAGTAACAGACACCGTTATTGAAGATAAAGCCATTGCAGAAGTGAGCGCCTGGTACGCCAGTCAAGAAGCCCTCGTCAATATGAATAGAGACGAGAAGATTAAGTTAATTTGGGAAAAGCAGGTGGAATGATATGTGGGAAAAAAACGTAGATCTATTTAAGCCATCGTATATATGGCCCAATCCAGCATTTCATTTTCGACTTTATTACGAAAGTGAAAAGTGCAGAGTTTTCTTGATTGAAAATATTGCTCACAACTGGAATTGGCTAAAGGAGTATCGGAATAAATTTAGAGAAAACGATTATTTCTTTGTGCAACTAGGATGGTTCTTTGATGAGCACTTAGTTCAAGAATGTAATCATATTTTTGATATATTGGGTCTGAGAAAAGATCGTTTTTACTTCATGTTTCCAGACTTCCCTGCTAAGACGATGTTTGAGTACTTTGGATTCAAAGGCAACATCATTAATCACAATGCATTCCTAGATGAAAATCTATTTAAGATTATTGATTCAGAAAAGAAATATGATGCTATTTATACCGCTAGATTATCAGCATTTAAAAGACATAATTTAGCCAGTAAAGTAGATAATCTTGCTTTAGTTGCTGGAGATACTAATACCGAGCTAGTGGAAGATCTTCCGGCTCACATATATAAAAATGACAAACATCTAGCGCCTGAAGAGGTAATTAAAAAACTCTCAGAAAGTAAGGTTGGGCTGTTGTTATCTGCAGCAGAGGGTGCATGTTATTCAAGTAGCGAATATCTATTGTGCGGACTGCCAGTTGTCAGTACGAAGTCAAATGGCGGCAGAGATCTCTGGTACAACTCATACAACTCTATTATTTGCGAAGATAATCCGGAGAGCGTTGCAGATGCGGTAAAAAAATTGGGTTCATACAACAGAGACCCGCAGAGAATTAGAGATATGCATATTCAGCTGGCAAAACAACTGAGGCAAAATTTTATTAAATTGCATCAAGATGCACTTATTGCCTCTGGCGATAATACTAATGCTGAAGAGTACTTTAGTAATAACTTTAAGCATAAGTTATTAACTTCTGAAACCCCTAAATTTGAAATAATCTTCTAAGTATATGAATATATATATATCAACTTGGTTTTATGAGTCCCCCAAAGGTGAGAATGTTTATTATCCTGGGGTTGGTGACAAATCAGACACATGGGATTTCCAGAAAATTTATTGGAATTGTATTTATTCCTTCTTTAAGACAGCAAGACAGCACTGCAAATCAGCAGATAATATAAATTTTAAATTTTTACTATTTTTAAATGGGGATATCCCAAATAAAGGTCTTTATGGCAATGGTTTTGAGCCTGAGAAATTCTTTTCTGATAACGATGTAGATTTAATTAAATTTGATCCTAAACATATCCCATCGGACGATGGTCTTAAAACTTTCAGAACTCAATTTGTAATGATTGATATTTTAAAAAAAATGCAATTTTTAATGAATCCTGATGATCTATTCTTGATTCTTGATTCTGATTGTATTTTTGTTAAGCCTATACCTGTTGAATCATTTGATGACTTAGCGGTGAGGGGGATTCAATTTATTCCAAATTCTTGGAGTGAATCAGATGTATCAAATGGGCTAAATAATCGGCAATTCAATGAGATTGGTGAAAAACTTAGCCCCGAAATTCATAAGAAAATTAACTATTTCTGTGGTGGTGAGTATTTTGGTTTTAGTTTCGATAAATTAGTAGAGTTCAATAAAAGAGTGGAGGATTTATACGCTGCTAATTTTTGCCTTGACTTTCAACTTCAAACAGAAGAGCAACTATTTACATTGTGCCTAAATTTAATGCGTGATAGAGATTTCTCTGATGCATCCAAATTCATTAGAAGAGTCTGGACTGATGCCGAAAAATTTAGAAATGCTCAGGAGTGTGATGATTGCTTAAGTGTTTTACACCTACCCGCCGAAAAAAATAAGGGATTTTATAAATTCTCTGAAGAGTATATTTTTGGCGAGAACAATAAACAAAACCACTTTAATTATGCAGACTTAAAGATAATGTTCAATTTAGCTTGATTTTTATTTAAATTGACGCCTATGTTAGTCCTTTGCAATTTTTCTATTGATATTAGCCATGAATATAAATTTTTTTAGTTTGGGTGATAACTGCTATACCACTTGGATGCTTAGAAACTCAGGCTTACAAACTTCATCTTTTCCGCTTGATTGGTTAAACTCATTTAATTTATCTAATTTGGTTAAATTTTTGAATGACGAAAGTTGTAGTTTTATAAACCGTCTAGATAAATCCCCTTTTCAAATTGATAAAGAAAAAATGAGCGTACTCTATTCTCATGAACTCAAATTTAGATTCCCGCATGAATTTGATAAACATCCCTCTAACACTTTGGGGGATATATATACTACATATTTACGTCGACTTAATAGAATGAGGAAAATTTCTGAGGCCTCGAACAAGGTGGTATTTATAAGATGGATTTCAACAGATAATTTTTCTGGAGATGCTATTCTTGATGATCAGCTTGCTGTTAGTGTATCCGCCCTTGAGTTAGAGCGAGCTTTAGAGGCTCTTTGTGGTCACGATAGATTTTCAATTATCTTTCTTACTAATCAACCTGGTTTTTTTGATCAGTTCAAGCGGCCATCTCAAAAATTTTTATTTTGTGACGAGGCAATATCCTTAACCTTGTGCGCGCCGGAGTCACCGATTAAAAATGAACTATCTTTGCTGTATCGAAACTTCTTGGACGACATTGGAAAATTAGATGCTTCATCAACAGCGAATGGGTCTCTAAATGAATTATTTGAAGCTTTAAAGAGCAAGCATCAAGTTGATTTCAAATAATTGAAAAAATGATTTTAATATCCCAAGATACTACCCCCCATAGCCGACTAGGAAATAGTCTAGTGTGGATGACCCGCCTATATAATTTCTTAAAAAAATATGATCAAAAAGTAGTTTTCCCATGGGGATTGGAAAATTTTTATAAATATTTGGGGGCAGAGTCCTTCTACACACAGAAGTCAGATAACCTTGAAAATTATTTTTTGCAGACCTTTGGGCAGTTATTAACAGCACAGAATTTACAGTCCATAGCGAGATTAATTGAGCATAGCTATGAGAGGGAAAATCAGCTCGAGGCTTTCGGATGGAGTCATATAAATATCGAAATCAAAGATAAAAATATTCTTTTTTTGTCCGGAAATGTTGATATATTAAATGAAAAATTAGCATCCTCATTTTCTGATTACAAATTAGTTATTATTCATGAGCCATATAGGTTAATAAGTCAATTAGAGGGCTATGAAAGTGATATTGACTGCATAGCCCCAGATGAAAAATTATATTTAGAGCAATCCGCCTTTGTGAAATCTTTCTCACAAAAATCAGTTGGACTTCATATTAGAAATGGTGATTATAAACATTGGCAAAACGGTAAATATTTTTTTGATTCAGATTTTTGGCTTGAAAAGGCAAAGTTTTATAAAAAAGATGGTTATCTTGTATGGGTTTTTTCGAATGAATTGGATCCTATTTTAGAGAATACGCTATTGGAATCTGGAGTAAAAATTTCGAATGAAGCTTTTGAAATCGACTTTGTTCGTCTCATGATGATGGATAAAATCATAGCCCCTCCAAGTACATTCAGTGGGATGGCATATAGGATATCAAAAGATTATTTTAAAAATAACATTGAATTAATAACATTAAACCCTAAGCATTAAGTGCTAACTGCTAATTTTTATCTAAAATAATGGTATTCATTTCTTTGCCAGCTAGTAATTCTTCAGTTTATATATGTGATTCACTTCAAAGTATTTCATCCTGTAGTTGTGATGACCTCACTCTTTTTGTTATCGACAACCTCTCCACCGACCAAACCCTAGCCCAACTCCTTTCCTTTCGTTCTCCCGGCGTTTCTCTTGAGTACGTTTCTCAGCAAGACACTGGTCCTGCTCAAGCTTTAAACACTGGCTTTACTATGGCCCTTTCTTCGGATGCAGAAATAGTAGGCTGGCTCAATTCTGATGACTACTATGCTCCTGGTGCAATTGATCGCGCTCTAGCTGCTTTTGCTGCTGATCCTAAGCTAAAGATTGTGTATGGCTTAGGTCGTCATGTGGATGAGAATGGTAAAGACTTGGGGGCATATCCTACATTGCCACCTTCTACTAATATTAAGCAGTTTGCTCAGGGTAGTTTTATATGTCAGCCGACCGTGTTCTTTCGAAGAGAAGTGTTTGCTGAAGTAGGGCTATTGGATGAATCTTTAAAGACTGCCTTTGACTTTGATTTCTGGTTACGGATCTTTAAGCATTACCCTCGCAAGCAAATTGGTTTCATTGATAAGGTGCAGGCCTATTCTCGTTTGCATAGCCAGTGTTTAACCAAGCGATTGCGTCAAACTGTTGCCCTTGAAAGTATGGAAGTCATTTCTCGGCATCTCGGTTCTGCACCTGGACATTGGATTGCTACTTACTTTGATGAGTTGTGTGAGCGCTATCCCTTTGTGACTGAACCTGAATCACTGGTTGAGATTGTTAAGGCGGCATTGATTAAAGCCAAACCCTTGATGAAGCCGGCTGAGTTTGATGTTCTCTTAAAAGACTTTCAAAGTGATTGGCGACTGCGTTTATCCCATCAGCAACTCTATGTCGATGTGCAGCCCGATGGTTGGGTCAGTAAACGTACCGTAGTCAAACTACGCTATACCAAAGATGGTCCTAGAACCATTCAGTTGCAATGCAGAGGAGGGTGGCCTACTGAGGCTAGCCTGAATCTGAAGATCACCGCATCAGATGGTATTGCTGAGTTAGTCAAGCTAGGCTCCCAAGATGAATTCATACTCACACTTGAGGCACCAGAGACACCTACTTCTGCCTTTACTGCTTGGGTGATTGAGACCCGCCAAAGCTTTGTGCCTGCTAAAACGATTAAGAAATCCAAAGACACCAGGGCGCTTTCTTTTATGGTTGAGGGTTATAAGTTGGTTTGAGGGGTGTCAGTTAACCTGTGGGGGGATTACCAGAGCATTGCCTTGGGAGCCGATTTCAAGGAGCAGATGCAGCGATTTATTACAAAAAGTTCCCACGATCGAGCATTTGGGACGCCAGGTTATAACCAATTTTTAGCTGGCGAAGTCAGCAAGCTATTTCTAGCTATTAAGCCAAGTTTGGGGGCTCAATCAAAGCCTTCTTGATTTTGAGGCCAGGCAATCTCAGTACCTTAGTACTATGCCCGCTGATGAAAATTATCTTAAAATTGACACAATTCATTTTGTTGCCTGTTTTTCTTATAAACCCTCGTTTATTAAGGCTTTATTTTGCTCAGCTCTCAAGAAGTGATTTTGGCTTACCGCCTGTTTTTGGGTCGCGATCCCGAAAGTCAGGACGTCGTCAATAACTTATGCCAGACAGTGCATGATGTTGCGCAATTGCGTGAGGTCTTTATGCAATCTCCTGAATTTGTCGAGGGTATGAGTAAGGCCTTGGGGCAAGAGGTGAGTGTACGCCGCCGCCATCCCTTTACCAATTCACATACGCCAGTTGAGGTATCTGTCTCCGATGAAGTCATGGCACGCATGTTTGAGCGCATTCATGGTGAGTGGTCTGCCTTAGGGGTGACAGAACCCTATTGGTCGGTGATTACTCAGCCTCAATATTACAAAGATCAGTTTGAGACTAATAAAGAACAATTTAATGTTTCTGGCGATGGCTTGTGCTATCTGTTCTTATCCGCATTGCGCCGCAATGGCGTCAATCCTTCTGAGTTGCATAGCGTCTTAGAGCTCGGTTGTGGGGTGGGGCGTATTACGGCCTATTTAGCCAAGAGCTTTGACAAGGTCATTGCTACAGATATCTCTCAACCACATTTGGATTTAGCTAAAGCGTATTTGGCAAAAGAAGCTATTGGCAATGTAGAGTTTTTGCATTTAAGTAATATGCAGTCTCTTTATAACTTGCCACAAGTGGATGCCGTCTTTACCGTGATTACCTTGCAGCATAACCCACCGCCTGTTTCAGCTTGGATACTGCGTAGTCTATTGAGATGCTTAAAACCTGGTGGGGTTGCTTACTTTCAGATGCCAACCTATAAAAATGGCTATCTCTTTGAGGCAGAGCGTTACTTAAATACGCCGCCTCCAAGCACCTTTGAGATGCACTTCTTGCCTCAACCCGATGTCTTTAAAATCATCGCTGAGAGCCACTGCCATTGTTTAGAGGTTCGTGAAGATGGCATGGTAGGTAATGAAGATCAAATGTTATCGAATACTTTCTTAGTGCAAAAGCATGCTTGATCTGGCGTTAGCCAAACACTTTGCTTTTTTGCTTCACCCAGATCTTGCTGATGATATAAAAGCAGATTGGTGGTTGGTAAAAGGTCGTCCAGCTTATCGCTACTGGTCGTATCTGAGCGGTGCTGAGGTTTCTGAGTTGGCAAAGCCCAATAGAAAGATTGCCGTAGGTAAACAAGAATTAACTCTACCCAAGGCGATGGATTTAACGCTTGCCTTTCGCCCTGATGTGATCGAGAAATTTACCACCTATCCTGATGCAGAAAAAGCCTTAGCAGGCTGGTTCTTTGCGATGGGCATGAAAGAGCACTTGTTTGGTGAGATTGTCGATATTCCACTTTTACAACAACTTGACCGTAGCGTCCTGATGTCAATTGAGGGTGAGGCAAATCCTACTGCAGTACCCGCACCAACTGTGCTGATGGTATTGATTTGGAATATGTTGGATCTCAAGATGCAAAAAGACTTGGCTCTAGAGAAGCCCGATTCTCGTTATCGTTTCTTGGCCTGGTTTTTCTGTAACGCGCTTGAAGTATTTCAATTGCAACCATTGCTTGCCAATCGCTGGAAATCTTGGCTTCAGGAACCCATGGTAATGGCTGCGGGTTTGCAGCCATTAGCCCGCTTTGCTGTTTTAGCCAATTCCCTGATGAAGGATGCTGAACGCCCTGACATTAGAAAAGCCGCTGGTGTGAAGGCGATGCGTGAGTGGTCTGATACGCAGTTAAAAGAGGGTGGCAGTTGGCATTGGTTAGTCGATAAGACAAAGAAAAGTCTTTATCCATTCCCGCGATTTATTCCAGATACCTCTGCTGGGGGTAAATCACCTATATCTTCCCCTACACGCCCCTTTGGTCTAAACCTAATTGGATTTGCATTTGGTGAGCTGGGTATAGGTGAAGATTTACGCATGGGGGTTGCTGCTTGTGAGGCGGCGGATATTCCCTATCGCGTAGTCAATATCAAACCCGGTAGCGAAATTAGGCAAGAAGATTTGAGTCTGAAGAAGCAAATCGAAAAGAGTCTAAAAGAAGCCAGCTACGCCATCAACGTATTCATCATGCCGGGCTTTGATATGGTCTCGCGCATTTTTCTGCGCTACGGTGACTCTGTATTAAAAGATCACTACAACATTGGTTGGTGGCCTTGGGAATTGCCGGTTTGGCCTAAGGCGTGGCCCAAGGCTTTTGATTTAGTGGATGAGGTGTGGGCTGGTAGTGAATTTAGTCACGCCATGTATCAACAATCAACTACTAAGCCTAGCGTATTGATGCCCCTTGCAGCAAGCGTAGAGCGGGGTGCAAAATTTACCAGAAAATATTTTGGCTTGCCCGAAAAGCCGAAAGACTTATTTTTATTTCTCTACGTGTTTGACTTTAATTCTCATCTCAAGCGTAAAAATCCTGAAGCCACCATTACCGCCTTTCAGCAAGCGTTCCCAATGAAAGAGGCCAGCAATCAAGCTGTGGGACTCGTGCTGAAGGTCATGAATACCCAGCCCAAAGATCCTGCTTGGTTAGCGTTTGAGAAGCGTTGCAAAGCGGATAAACGGATTGTGATAATTAACCAGACGCTCAATCGTGAAGAGGTACTGGGGTTGATTCAGGCATGTGATGCTTATGTTTCTCCGCATAGAGCAGAAGGCTTTGGGCGCACACTTGCTGAAGCGATGTTGTTTGGTAAGCCAGTGATTGCTACGAACTTCTCTGGTAATCAGATGTTCATGGACTCCAAGCTAACCCTTCCAGTGCGTTACAAAATGGTGGACTTGAAGAAGGGTGACTATCATTTCATTCAAGATGGTGATGGGGCGCAGTGGGCTGAACCTTCTATTGATGATTTGGCCAAGAGAATGCGCCAAGCAATTGAGCGTTCAGTAGATCCAAAATATAGTAAAGATATCAAAGCCTATGCTGCGCAGACCTTTGCCCCTAAGCGAACTGGGGAGCTTCTGGCAGAGAGGTTGGCAGCCCTAAAGTCCATTCTTCCCTCTTAATCCTAGCTTCTATTAATTCCGCCCAGCCTAGACACTTGTTGGGTATTTTTATGCTTGAGAGCTTAGTCTTTGGCTGGGATCTTACTTTCAAAATGACTCATAAATGAGTCATTTATTGATTTAAGTCGACGGAAATCAGTGGCATGTAGACAGAAATGTCTTTAGGTGCCTTAAACACCTCATTTTGTCGACAAAACAGCTGATATAGGCCATTTTCGTCAACAACTTAGCTTATAGCGTGGGGTTCAAGCAATTGGTATTGCGAAGGGTTGTCTGTAAATGCATTGCAAGCCTTCATTTTTTCCCAAAGAGCTGGAAAGTTCGAATAATCAAATCCAGCAGTCCAATGCCATGCACGAGTCATAGATCGAATGAAAGGACTAGGATCATTGTTTTGAGACAGTGCTTTTAATGGCAGCAAATATTCCTCACGATAAGCCGTTGGAATAATGATGCGAGAGGCAGAATGTTGAGATAAGTAGGCATTCATTGTTAGACATGCTGTTCTGCCATTGCCATCCATAAACGGATGCACTTCAGTAACAATAAACATCGCCATCAATGCGCGCGCAAAGGGATCTTCTAGTAAAGCAACGCGCTTGAATCCTTCGCGCAAAGTACCTTTTACAAGCTCCGGGTGAACAAAAATGGTATTGCCCGCTTGGTTAGTTTGCTCTTTCCATTCGCCTGGATTTTTATCTGGACGACTAGAGAGTATTTGGAGGTTGCATTGCAAAAGCCACGCTAAGAAATCATCTTCATTTTGTGGAGGTTTAGAGCGAAAAGGTTGTTCCATGATTGCTTTAAAGGTACCAAGTACATCATGTGAATCTTCATTTCGCTTTGGAATCATCTTCCCATCGAAAATAATCTCGGAGGCTTCTTCGACGGTGAATGTAGTTCCTTCTATATAGTTCGAAAAGTACGATTCAAAGAATGCAAAATTAAATGTACTTTTGCCAGTCTTCGCCGGATCTTGAATGATTGAAAAAGGCTTTCTTAAGGCAGAAAACAAAGTTTCGAAGATCTCAATACGATCAGGATCATAAGGCTTACCAGCAGCGCGTGCTAATGCATCAGCTGCCCGTAAAGAGCTAGCTTTACCAGTTTGCATTAAGGCCGAAACAATCGTGTTCAGTGTTTTAAATTGAACCTCTAGACCCAATTGAGGGGCAATCGCTTTAGCGTCATCACGCAGTACATTGAGCTTATGTTCACCTCGAATGGTGCATAACTTGCTTAGATAAGACTCAACCCAGGGGCGACCCATTGTGCGAAGATCTGAGCCTTTACGGCTATAGAGATTCTCTAACAGCCGCCTAGCCTCTGAGGATATAAAGAGTTTTCCATAAGGGGTATCGTTGAGTGAATCTTTGTGCGATTGAACTGCAGCAGGACCTGGCAAAACGTGTAATCTCAGCCCCGGAAATTCTATTTGGCGTGCTCTATTACCAAATACCAAAAATACATTGCCGCTATCGTCTGGCTTGCAAAGATGAGCAGAGCGGTAAGCTATTACAGAGCCTGGATAAAGATATTCGGTAATTTGCCGCCAATTGGGCCGAATGATTTGTTCGAGTGGGCTGGTGAGGTCGCTGGTGTAAATGCCGCGATAAATTTGACGCAAACGGCCAGACCTAGCCAAGCGAGAAATTCTCTGGGCATTGGTTTTGTCTTCTCTCGAACTAAAAAGCAAGAGGGGCAGCTGGTCAACAGAAGTGCTCATAGGGCCTCAATGTATCCATTATTGTCAACAACTATGCATATATTATCGTTTAATGTCAACAAAAGTGCGTATAGAATCAAAATAACCCTATTTTTAGGTATACAGATAAGGCTATTTCAAAGCCTTTGCATCGCTTACCAGTTGATATATCTGATTGTGCCTGTGAAGGATTTAAATGAAAAAAATCTGAAGGTATTTGGTATCAACGGCTGCTTTATGCGGGGTGTCTTCAAAGTGAGGCCTACAAGAGCTAAGATCTCGAGAAAAACCGCTGGCATCAAAAGTCGGTTCTGACCATTCAAATAACTAATTTTCTTGAAATAAATCTCGATCTAAATTTTCTATCGCGTGCACGGTAGACCAATCTCTCAGAATTTTTTGATAAATTTGTTCTGATCCTATTGGAAGCCGCATCAACTCAATAAATTCACTGAGAAGCCTGTGTAATCGATCCCTCTGTATGAGTGAAAGGGCAATGTGATGTTCTCTGATTTGGTAAGGATCTATCTTTTTATCTTTAACTTTGTTTGCTAGTAGCTCTACTGCTTGAGCGACAGCGTATTCATCAGGCTCAACAACGAGAGAGTTGTAGTCGTTGTACCAAATCTCTCTGCCACCACTGCAAATGGTGCTGACTACGGGTAGACCGCATAAGAGATATTCACTACTAGCAAAGCAAGCACCTTCTTTTTCTGAAAAGATGCCGCCTACATAAGATTGATTGAGAATCGTGACCACTTCATCTAGGGTAATACGCTCTTGATTGAGATAATCAGGATGGAGTTGACCTAAATCCCAAAAGTTATTGGGAGAAAATAACTTTCCCTTAATGGCTGCAATGTGTGGCACCTTCATCGCCAGCCAAGGTCTTTTAACATTCTCTGGTCTGGCATTCATGACTAGGCTGTAGATCTTAGGCTCTTGCTGAATTTGAAAAGTGTATTCGTCAATAAAACTATTGTGATTAAATTCCAGGACATTAAAGCCTAAGTCCAACACCATCTTCGCCTGTGCTGGAGTGTTGGCAAGCCAGTAAATCGACTTCAGGTCAAAACCTGGGTTTTGATAAACAAAGCATTTCTTGGCGTATTCAAAGTTCCATTGATCAAAATAGGCGCCAATGAGCACGAGCAACTTATCGCCCGAATTAAAACGATCAAGAGCCACATAGTTGTGCTCGAGGTTTTCTAAAAAGAATAATCTGCCAAATTCGGATGCCGCTAGTTTGGTTATCAGTACGTGATTAGGATAAACCCATCCGGGGGCTTGGCTACCATCGTAGTTCATATGCGTAGATTATTTCTGAAAAGAGGGGTTTGTAAAAGACATCACATCAGCCAATTTACAGTTAAAAATATTAACCCAACAAAGCAGAACCAAAAGATACTTACCTTGAGAAACAATTTCTTATCTTTAAGCATGTCTGCGAGAACGGGTTTAAAAAAAAGATAGCGAAAGCCTAAGGTGATCATGATGACTAATACCATCTTGAGCACATCGACCCAATCATGATCATTCAGAATAAGGAGTTTGAATACCAAAAATAGTGCAGTAATAGCAAAAAACCAATACAGCAGCATTTTGATAAATAATTTTTTATCTTGAAAGATTTCTAAAAAAGCTTTCTTAGAAAATCCCAAACGCATACCCAGGGGGAGGGCAGTCATGATACTGAGCTTGACCACATCAACCCAATCCAGATGGTTCATAGTTACCAAGCTCTCCAAGAGGTTTTACAGGCTGAAGGAGATTCATTCCAGCTGGCCTGGGTAATCGATTCATCCTGCAGTCGATTGGGCTCGGAAATATTCACCTTGCCACAGTTCCCTGAGTTCCAGTATGGATTTGGCAACCCTTTTTGATTGCGGTAGTTCACTTGATTGCCACTAATTTCTGTTCGAGAGCAGCTGGTCCCAGCGTATTGATTCCAGATGTAGATGCCAACATTAGTCCAGGTATGCTCATTGGCAAAGATGCGATTGTGTCGCACCACAATATTTTCTCCAGCTGGAATACCAATCCCATATTGCCCTGCATCCACTAAAATGTTGTTCTCAATCAAGACATTGGCACCATTACCACCATCGACGGCCAAAATGCCGCCGCCAGATTTACTTCCGCCACCGCGTAGTTTGTTATCTAAAATCTGGATAGGACTACTTAGGGTGCCCGAGGACTTATAAATATTGATGTGATCTTCAGGACCACCACTGCCATCCTTATTGATATAACCACCAATGGCTTGGTCGCTCACATTGCAACGAATCACAATATTGGGTCCAGAGTATTGATTGAGTTGCACTAACTGCCCACGGGGAGCTGGGCCACGGATTTCGGTAGCTTGGTTATTTTCAAAAAGGAGTTTGCCATTGCTTGCGTTATTTGCGCTATCGCTAGTGGCATAGAGCGCGCTTGAAACTGCTTGAAAAGAATTGCCAATCACTTGAATGTCATTTGATTGATGCAAGGCAATCCCGACTTCATAGTGTGGGTCACTTCCACATGGGCCGATTTGATTGCCGGTAATGGTGACGTGCTTTACTTGATTGACGATGATGCATGGGCCATTGGGATTGCTAATCTTTTTGCCAGAGATCACATCCCCTGAGTGAGTAATGATTTGACCGCTTAGTGGAAGGGGATTACCGGAAGAGGTAAGAACGTCCTTACAAAAAACGCCATTAGAAATCATTGCACAAAAACCAAAAATCCCAATCTGAGCTAAAGAGAAGTGCAAGCTGGACTTAAATGATTACGTTTTGATTTGAGATTGCTTCCACTCATGGTAATGAACAGAGTGGTCGGTTAGTTCCGCATTGATTAATTTTGGGTTGATAAAAATGCGACCATTACGATCTTTGATTAGCTTGTGGAAGTTTACATGCTCACACATTTCATTGCCATGACTATCAGCGCCTACATAGCGAAGTCCTTTAATGGTCTCGCTCTTGTAGATGGCTAGGCCACCAAATGCGGAATCAACCTCAATCCATTCACCTTCTTCAGGAATCTGTAACATCCTTGAATAGACTGCCACGGATTTGGATTCATCTTCATTCATGCCCATGCTCGCTAGAAAAACTTGAGCTTCCCAACAATTGTTAGGAGACCAGAGCGGGTGGCGCAGTGCGAAGATATCGTAATAGGGTCCCCATTGATTGGCTGTGGCTACGTCCCAATCATTTCTTGTCCAGCAAGAGTCAATGGCTTTATCAGTAATACAGCTATTCATACCATCAAAATCGGCAATGATGGTGAAGTCACTGTTTTGATATTCGGGATCGCTATCAAATTCTTCCATGTACTTATTACGGCAATACGCAATCCGCTTAGTACGATCTGGAATCCGATTGCGCATAGTGCCCAAGGAAATAAAGCGAAAATTCTCAACTAAAGTTTCGAGCTCTCTTAAAACTTCAATTGTGTTGTCATCGCTATCAGATTCAATAATTAACCACTGCTTATGAGGGTAATTCACCAAGGCATTCTGTAGGTAGAGCACATCATCCTTGATAGTCTTGCCGCAATTGCGGGCAATACCACCAATCAAGAATTTCTGATCTTGAGGCTTTGCGATGTTGTTAGAAGAGCTTTTCATGAAATTATTTTCTATTGACTGCGATGAAAGTTAGCCAGCTTTATCAGCATTGGATTTTTGAAAGTCCTGAATCTTCTTAGTGATGTTGAGAATTAAAGCATCAGTACCAGTGCGATTAAGAAATTCAGGAGTATTCATAATCCAGCGCAGAAATTCTCCTGGCTGACTGTTGAGCAGCGGACTTAAATCTTCAGTGGGAAGGGGCATGCGATTCAAAAAAAGCTTGAAAGCTGCCACCACATCCTCTTTAGTAATCAGGGTTGTGGACATTTGATCTGGCGAAGAATCTTGTTCTGGCATGGCAATATGTCTATGTATATACTACAAATCATACGGTATTTAAC
>Ga0194037_1000432_pt1 | contig 32611 bp, 33 predicted proteins | sample JunL306m_MetaG_FD_148653 | JGI IMG/M metagenome (GOLD analysis project Ga0194037, IMG submission 148653) | Anoxic zone freshwater microbial communities from boreal shield lake in IISD Experimental Lakes Area, Ontario, Canada - Jun2016-L304-6m | ecosystem: Environmental > Aquatic > Freshwater >...
GTATATTTCCTTTCGCGTGCAGGTATATTGACACCCAAGCTGATGCGCGATAAGAGGAGATATGCCATTTTGATATTACTCATCATAGCAGAGGTAATTACTCCTCCGGACTGGTTCAGTTGTTTTTTAGTATTCATTCCTTTGTATATTTTGTATGAAATGTCTATTGCCATAAGTGTAAGGGCAGTAAATCAAAGAAAAAAGAGACAAGCAGAACGCGAAAATGCATAATTATGGGAACAACAGTTTTCAATAAGCAATTGCCACTGGCCATAGGGTCTGACCATGCAGGCTTTGAATATAAAGAAGTAATAAAGGCTGCCCTGATAGCTGATGGATGGAAGGTAGAAGACAAGGGCACACATAGCCTAGATAGCACAGACTATCCCGATTATGCGCACCCGGTAGCTACTATGGTAGCAGAGGGCAATGCAGGCGTAGGTATATTGTTATGTGGCAGCGCCAATGGTGTTTGTATCACAGCTAATAAACATGCCGGTATACGTGCAGCCCTATGCTGGATAGCAGAGATCGCCTCTCTGGCACGACAGCATAATAATGCTAATATTGTTTGTATTCCGGCACGTTACACTTCGGTAGAACAGGCTAAGCATATCACAAACGTATTTCTCAGTACTGCCTTCGAAGCCGGCAGGCACGAAAAGCGAGTAGAAAAGATCGGATAAAAAAGAAAGCCATTCAATTGAATGGCTTTCTTTTTATAAGTAGTGAATTGAGACAATTACAACCATCCTTGAGCATTCAGGTATTCCGCTATTTGTATGGCATTAGTGGCAGCACCCTTTCTCAGATTGTCAGATACTATCCAGCAATTAAGAGTGTTAGCCTGTGAATAGTCACGGCGAATGCGACCTATAAAAACTTCGTCTTTACCTTCTGCAAATAATGGCATAGGGTATTGATTGGCCTTAGGATCATCTACTACCACTATTCCCGGTTTGGATGCCAGTAATGTTCTTACATCCTCTTCTGCAAAATCCTGCATCATCTCAATATTCACACTCTCACTATGCCCACCCATTACAGGCACACGCACAGTAGTAGCAGTAACACGTACATTATCATCACCCAGTATCTTGCAGGTTTCTAGTACCATTTTCATTTCTTCTTTGGTATAGCCATTTTCTTGGAATACATCTATATGAGGTATCACATTCAGATCTATAGGGTAGGGATATACACCATGCCCATTACCACCTGCTCGTTCATCAAACAATTCGTAAACTGCTTTTTGTCCTGTACCTGTTACAGACTGGTATGTGCTCACTACTACTCTTTTGATTCCATAACGTAGATGCAAAGGTTGTAATACCATCACCATTTGTATAGTAGAGCAATTAGGATTAGCAATTATTAAGTCATATTTCGTAAGTGTATGTCCATTTACTTCAGGTACTACCAGCTTCTTATCAGGATCCATGCGCCATGCTGATGAATTATCTACTACACGACAACCTATAGCTGCAAAACGTGGTGCCAGTTCTAACGAAGTAGTACCACCTGCTGAAAACAAAGCTAATTGTGGTTTACACTCAATAGACTCATCAACAGATACGACAGTATGTTCAGTACCTTTAAAAGTGATTTTAGTGCCAACAGACTTGGCAGAGGCCACAGGTAACAATTCTGTGATCGGAAAATTTCTTTCTTCCAGTATGCGCAACATAGCTGTACCTACAAGGCCAGTTGCTCCCACAACTGCTACTCTCATGTATTTAAGTATTTGTGGTAAAAATAGTTTAATAATGCGCATAGTATATAACCATTGAGTCACAAAGGCAATTTTAACATTGATATTGTTTTTTCATGAATATAGACTAGGGTTATCTAAGTATCAGTACGAATTGAGGTAATAAGTAGCTACAACTACTACCTTTGCATCTTATGAAACATCTGGTTTCTCTCAATAAATATTTAATTAAGTATAAGTGGCGTTTTCTGCTGGGGATATTGTTTGTTACATTATCCAGCAAATTCGCAGTAATGGCACCTCAGGTAATGGGCGATGTATTGGATAGTGTACAAAAATCGCTTACCAAATACCCTATGGGTGGTACCCCAATGCCCAAGGAAGAACAGACCAAACTGTTTGCTATTGTATTCAGAACAGGTCTTTGGCTTTTAGGACTGGCTTTGCTGCGAGGTATATTCATGTTTTTTATGAGACAAACGATCATTGTAATGTCTCGCCTCATAGAATATGACCAAAAAAATGAAGTATATAGCCACTATCAACAATTACATACACAATTTTTCAAAACACATTTTACCGGCGATCTCATGAACCGCATGGCAGAGGATGTATCGCGTGTCCGTATGTATACAGGGCCATCCATTATGTATGCTGTCAATATGGTCGTGCTTACTGTGTTGTGCGTTTGGGGTATGCTGAGTGTTAATTTACAATTGACATTATATGTACTTGCACCTATGCCTTTACTGGCTTATTCTATCTATTATGTAAATAAGATCATCTTTCGTAAAAGCGAAAAGATACAAGCACAACTATCCGACCTCACTACTACTGCACAAGAAACCTATTCAGGTATACGTGTTATCAAATCTTTCGTGCAGGAAAGCAATATGCTTCGCTTCTTCAATAACACATCTGAAGGTTATAGAAAAAGCACTATCAATCTGTCTATTACAGAGGCTATCTACTTCCCTACCATGAACTTGTTCATAGGACTTAGTTTTCTAAGTACCACTTTGATAGGTGGCTATTTGGCCATACATGGCAAGGTTACAGTTGGTAATATAGTACAGTTCGTATACTATATCAATTTGCTGATGTTCCCTATATCTAGTATCGGCTCTGTAATATCTATGATACAACGGGCAGGAGCTTCTCAGCACCGAATTGACGAATTCCTAAAAACAAAACCGGAAATAGTAAGTCCTGAAAATGCTATTGAACATACATTACAAGGTGGAGTAGAATTCCGCCATGTGAGTTTTGTATACCCTCATACCGGTATCAAAGCATTGCAGGATTTTTCACTCAGTATAAAGCCCGGGCAAAAGATCGCTATTATTGGTAAGACAGGTTCCGGAAAATCCACTCTGGCACATATGCTATTGCGCATGTACGATGTAGCTCAAGGCGATGTATTATTGGATGGTATCAATATAAAGCAGTTCGATCTGCAAACTATGCGTAGACAAATAGGCTACACACCACAAGAGGCTTTCCTGTTCTCTGATACTGTATTCAATAATATCAGGTTTGGCAGTTACAATACTACAGAAACTGAAGTAAAACATGCTGCGCAACTTGCAGACCTTGAAAAAGACATAGCCTCTTTATCTAAAGGATATGAGACTATTATTGGCGAGCGTGGTGTCATGTTATCAGGTGGACAAAAACAACGCATGGTATTGGCTCGTGCTTTACTTAAGAACAGCAAACTACTGATATTGGACGAGTGCCTCTCTGCGGTAGATACACAGACCGAAAAGAACATTTTGGGAAACTTGAAAGAATATCTGCTAGACAAGACCACTATTGTTATAACTCACCGCATTTTTACTAGTTGGGTGTTTGATAAGATATTGGTTTTGGATGATGGCAAAATCACAGAACAAGGCACGCATGATGAACTGATGCGCCTGAACGGTCGTTATGCAAAATTATATACTCATCAAACCGAAACAGGTACCCTAGAGGCCTAGTTCTTAGGAAATTCAATAGGTAAGCTTATTTCCTTGCCTTGGCGTAGTACTTTCACTTCCGTCTTATCGCCAGCCTTCAGGTGGCTCAGAGACTCCATATAGCTTTGCATACCATTGATTTTGTCGGTACCCAGTTGTATGATGATATCTCCGGCTACTATACCCGCATTACTGGCAGGTTTACCTTCTGTTAAACCATCTACACGTACCCCATTTTCTTGGTAAGAATAATCAGGCATGATACCTAAGGTGATCTTGAAACGCACCTTACCTACAGTACTTTGTTTAGCAATTGTGTACTTTGGTTTAGGCATATCATTCAATGTTGATACTACGTCATATACATAGTGCATCACTTTCGCTTCGCCCATATAATTGATCTTATCCGCATCATCACTTGGTTTATGATAATCGCTATGTGTACCAGTAAAGAAAAATAATACAGGAATACCTACCTGATAAAAGGATGAATGATCTGATGGACCTATACCTGCACTATCCAGATTCACTTTAAAATAAGGATTAGGGGTTTTAAGTAATTCTGCCCATACAGGCGATGAACCAATACCTCCTAATGTAAGCGCATGTGTACTATCATTTAGGCGGCCAACCATATCCATATTGATCATGTAAGCTATCTGGTTACTATCTATCCCCAAATCCTTTACAAAAGCCTTAGAACCTAACAAACCTAATTCCTCGCCCGAGAAATTTACGAACAGGTAATTATAGGTATGTAGTTTCTTACTCTTCTTTAGCCACGATGCCATTTGCAATAATGCTGCCGTCCCACTTGCATTATCATCAGCACCATTATGTATCAATTTTGCTTTTCCACCATACAAGCTACTTCCATCTTCTCCATAACCCAGATGATCGTAATGCGCACCCAGCACCACTGTATACTTGGCTCCATTATCTAAATAGGCAGCAATATTAGTACCAACACGATCTGTTTTTTTGATAGCAAGATTGAGTTCTATAGGTATACTACCTTTATTACTCACGTATTGTTGATAAGGTTCATAACCTACAAAAGCAACAGGTAAATTGATGGTCTCATTTTCAGATCTTCCATTGAATTCTGGTGTGTATTTAGCGCCATAACTATCATAGAATAATACTCCTGTAGCTCCTTGTTTCAGCGCATCTTTGCTTTTTTCATAGACATACTTTTCCCAGTCGAAGTGTGCATCATCTGCCTCGTCTTTACTTTGGTACAATGGCAGTACCCATACATTACCTTGCTCCGGCACATCCGGTATGGCATCACTGGCAGCTTTTTTACTTTCGCTGAATGGCATTGGGAACACATCTTTTCCTATATGCATGGCATTACCATTGATGCGAATCTGTGTAGATGCTGCTATCTCTTTACCATAAACAAATTTGAATGGATAACGATAAACTCCTTTATACGCTACTATGCCTTCCTTCTCATATACACTGATGATATAGTCACCAGCTTTGCGTTCACCCACAGTACTTGTCCGACGGCCTTCTAAAGAGTCTGATGCCAGATAACCTATGTCAGCCTTCAGTTGTTTGATGACTTTTTTATCATTACTTTTTTTTGCATCCGCTTGTTGCGCGATCAATACACAAAACAAAACAGGAAATAAAAGAAGAGAAGCGCCTTTCATGAAAATGATTTAATACTACAAAAGTACATTCTGTATGTCCATTAAGAGTAAGTTTCGCATAAAAATGGAAATATTATCATCTTTCATATAAAAAATTAGGGTTGCACCGTAGCGCAACCCCATACTTATTAATCAAACACATCTTCAATTACTCAGTAGTAGTGGCATCTGTTTCCAGCAAACTGCCATCTTCTGCTACTATGAGTACACCTTCAGCCTGAGGAATTGCCTCAGATCCTGCAGTTGGCATTACAATATCTATATTGGTAATATCTTTCAATTGTGGCAATTCTCCCGGGTTGTTGATACCCAGATAATCCATGAAATTCTTAGAAGTAGCGTACAATAATGGCTTTCCTACAGCATTTTCATTACGTCCGGTGATGACTATAAGTTCCTTTTCCAGCAATTTTTGCATAGAATAGTCGGCACTCACACCACGTATATACTCAATTTCACTTTTAGTAATGGGTTGCTTGTATGCAATGATGGCCAGTGTCTCCATAGCTGCCGCAGATAGCTTTTTGATATGCTTATCTCCGTTCAGTTGCAATACGGTCTTATGGTAGGCTGTTTTGGTCAGGAATTGATATCCTCCACCTATTTCTCTTAGTTGGAACGGATAGTACTCTGCTTCATATTTTTCGCGTATCGCATCTACACAGGTAGATATCCGCTCACCTTCTATGATCTCTTCCAGGGCCTGACCTAACATTTCGATCATTTCCATCTGGGTAAGTGGGCGTTCGCTGGCGAAGATCAGAGCTTCTACGTGGGGCATTAATTGTTCGATATCCATCGTGCTACAGTTGCTATTTTCTCTATCGAAATTAGTACAGCTCGCTTACTTATGGTCAAAAAGTAATGCACAATTGTGAATAACTAATATCCTTTACCATATTGGCTTTCAGCTGTTCTATAGCAAAATGACGGATAAATATGATAGAAATACTTGTATGATGGGTATATGTGGAATAGCATAAATGAAAAGCGGCTCCATAAAATGGAGCCGCTTTCAAAATATCTTTGGATAAACTTTGCTTATTTGATCACAGACAAGCGATGATTTGATACATCTTGTCCTGCTTGTACTTTTACTAAATAAGTGCCTGCAGCAAATGTAGCTGTAGGGATACTTACCGTATTAGCTCCTGTGTTCATTGCATTGTTAGTACTGTATACTGTACGTCCCATTACATCATAAACACTTACATGCACTTCAGTAGCCTGATCCAATGTTACACGCAATGTAGTTTGTTCCATGGCAGGATTAGGATACATGCTCACAGCACTTACAATATTATGGTTAATATCAATTACAGAGCTAGTTGTACTCAGGTTGATATTATCAACATACGCTGCATTACCATGAGCAGATATTCCACGGAACTTAATAAATACTGTGTTGGATACACTAGTATCAATGGTTGATGTCATTGGTATCGATATATGCCACCAGTCACTAGCCTTTGGAATAAATAAACTATCTCTTGGTGTAGTAGTAGCTAAAGAATATCCACCATTTGTCCATATTTCATTCCACGTTGTTCCACAATTGTAAGACATCATTACTGATAATGAATCTTGACTAGATGCATCATATTGAGCATAGGCTAAATCAAACTGAAGCGAAAGTGCATTGTCTTTTGCTGTGTTATAATAGCCATATACAAACTCAGAAGCCGGGTTAGTAAAATGGTAAAAATCGAAAGCTAATGCAGTATCTGCTTGGTGGTTATAGCCAATAACATTCTGTGGAGTATTGGTTCCCGCAAACTGGCTACTGTTACTGGCTACTAATACAGATCCATCATCTGTCATAGTATATCTGAAAGGTAAAGCACCATGAAAAGTTTCAACATTCCCTGTCAAGTTCACTGCATTGTTAGGAGCGTATATCTTGAACAATGAGTCAGGACTTGCATCATTTGTTGGATTCACATCACCTGCTACTGTAACAGTGAATTTATATGGTCCCAATGGTAAGGATGGTGCAGTAAATGCACTTGCTGGTATGTTTACTGTAGCTATATTATATGATGTTACCGGAGAACTGCCTGCTGTCCAGTTAAAAGTACCTACTTGTGTAACGTTCGAGAATATTTTGATAGTAGCTGCTGTAATGTTGCTGGCTACTCCACCTGTTGTATAGTTTTGGAAACGAACTGTTGGTGTGGGTGTGCAAAGGAAATAATCAGCTCCATTATAAGGTAATACCTTAGCATCTTTAACTGCGGTAGGCGCTGCACTAGGACATCCTGCCAATACTGCCTGATATGCCTGAGTATAGGTAGGAGAAGGAAGCGCATATACCAATCTGTCTCTGCATATCATATACACCGTAGGGTAATAATTCACATGCCATTGAGACAAGAATGTATTGTTATATGACATGGTATCAATAGTAGGATAATAAGTTCCTGCTAACCAGTCACCTTGAGTGCAAGTAGCGTATGGTGTTTCAATATTAGCACTACCTAATGTACTGTTTCCGGTATCTACCAGTTGAGCCCATGTATTAGTAGGTTCTGATTGTACATAGAATACCATTACATCATTAGTGGTCAATGGATCTACACCAGGCTTGTTTACCGGGCCATGCAAATTATACAATGTATCCAATTGTCTGGATTGATGATAGGTCCATGCTTGATGGCTCCAGGTAGGAGCAACAAATAAAAATACTGTTTTGCCTGAATCCAGATAGTGGTTCAATGTTTGTAATGTATCACCTATTGGTCTGAACGTGAAATTAGGTGCTAAACTACCTGCCGGAAGTTGGGCAAATGAACAAAAAGCACTCAGTAATAGGGTGCTAAGTGAAATGATTTTTTTCATTGAAGCTGTTTTTAATGCCTTTTCAGGCCCTTACTACATTAAGAATGAGCGTTCGAAATTAATAATATTTTAACTGAAAAAAGCATTTTTTTTAAAATACCTATCCTATTGAACAGGAATACAAATAGTCATATATAATGTCAATTATTTGTAAAAAAATAAGGGCTCCCAATGGGAGCCCTTATTACATAGTTGAATAAATCTATATTATTTTACTACAGAAAGACGGTCAGTTACATTACCGTTCTCAGTTTGTATTTTAACGGTATAGATACCTGCAGCCAAATTAGCTGTAGATACGTTTACAAAATGTTGTCCTGCTGACATTGTTTCGTTAGCAGCTGTAACTACTACACGTCCCATTACATCATATACTTCAACTTGTACATTTGATGCATTTTTCAGTTCAAAACCTACAGTTGTAGCATTGGTAGTTGGGTTAGGATACATTCTGAAACCTTGTACTCCTGCTGCTACATTACTGATACCCAATGGAACTGAAGCGTAATTGCTGTTCAATACATGACCGGTAGTAGAATCTATCAGCATTACAAATGCACGCATGTTAGTTGTTTTCCATCCCACTGTCAAAGGCACTGTGTAAGTATGTGTATAGTTAGTTCCTGCTGTCATACTACCTGGCAATGTATTTGGATCACCCTTTGTATTAGTTATAGAACGAGCAACAAATTTGTAATACATCTGTGCTGCTGGGATAATAGCCGGTAAATTGTAATAATCAAGTCCTTGACCTACTAATGTTCCTGCAGTAGTACCTGTGTAAGAAGAACTATAATAGTTATGTTGTCCCCATGTAGATGCTGTACCATGTACGCTATCTTCAGTAAGTACTAAAGCTAAATGATAAACACCATTCAAATTAATAGCTGGTTTTACAGTAGCTGTTACAGAGAATTGATTAGATACTGTTGATGCTGCACTCAATGTGATATCTGCATAACCGAAGTAAGAATTCTCTGCATCATATACTTGCAATACTTGACTTGGATCAGCCACTTCACGACGATCTACCAATACTGATGGATAACCACTGATATTAGATGTTACATAACTATCATAAGCACTGATAGCCATATTATCCGTACCATTCAGGTTATCATGTACAGCTATTGGGCTTACATTATTCGGATGCAAGAACCATAATGAGTCCATATATACGATACCGCGTACACAATATCCGCACCATGATCCTGTACCTTCTTCAAAAGTTAGTCTCTTATTAGGCATGAAATTTGGAGCTACTAATGTAGTAAGCAATGTATCGTTTGTTTGATTCACATCACCTGCTAATGTTACAGCAGCAGTGAACGGATAATTACCTATTGCTGGCATTGTGTATGGTGTAGCTGCTGCAGTAAAGTTGTAAGATGCCAATGGTGCGATCGCTGCTGTAGTATTGATAACTGTTGGAACAGCTGCGTTTGTACCTTGTTGATAAGTGAAAGTGAATGAATTGACAGGTGTGATACCATAATTCGTAACTGTTCCACTGAAGGTAACATTGCTACCAGTCAATGCATAGTTAGTTGGTGTATTGCTGTTAGGCTTGATTGAAATGAAACCTAAATCATTTGCTGGTGGTACATAAACAACAAAATTGTCTATTGCTGCACCAAACAACCATCCGCCTCCGTCATTATAACGGAAACCTAACATTACGTTGGCAGAGTTAGCCAGTGAGGAGATATTGAAGTAACGTGTTTGCCAACCATTTATTGTATTACTACCTATGGTTTGCAATACTGTCCATGTAGTTCCACCATTAGTAGATGCTTCTAATGTCATTGATTCACTAACATTATTATAACTACCTGCAAAATAATACATATCGCATTTTACAAATGCATTAGTAACACCTGTTAAGCTGAATGATTTGGTCATCAATAATGAGTTAGTATTATTAGCACCACCCCATTTATCATCATTTACTGCAACAAATTGAGTGTGAGCAGGAGGCATAAATGCTCCACCTGATGGACTGCCTAATGCAGTACTATCTCCGGTCTTCCATCCTGTAGAGTCATTACCTACAAGTGATACCGCCGCTGTTTGAGTCCAGCCAGTTGGTAATGCTGGTGCTACAGCTGTCTCGAAATTTTGCGTTGTTATCTGTGCAATACCATTGCTACTTATACCCAGCAATGCCACAGAAAATAATGTAATGAGTTTTTTCATCGTTATCTGTTTTTTAAGTTTTTTCAGATTCCGAAATTACTCATTTTATGACTTAAAATCATATTTTTTAAATTTTATTACATATTAATTTTGTGGGTAACTTAATTTGGAAACCCCTACCTGCATTTCGTATATTTGTACAGTAGGCTAATGCATTAATATTATTAAAATACATGTCAGTTTCCTATCGGTAATAATCGGCATTGGGTCGGTAATTCTTCGGTAAATGATCGGTAATCATTCGGTAAAACCGGTAATTCATCAAGGCAGTCATTTCGATCGCAGAGAGAAATCTCCTGAGCATTTGCAATCAGCCATCAAACCCCAGTGTAACCCAAATGCGACCATCAAAAAAAAATTAAACAGATTCGGGGGAGTCCCGAACTCGTTTCGGGGTAACCTTTGAATTGTCACAAAACTATGAAAATCAACAACTTATACTTTTGTGTAACCATAAAAATTTCTAAAAAAATGCGACCATCAAATAACAAATAAACAGATTTGGGGGGGAAGCCCCGAACTCGATTCGGGATAACCTTTCAATTCAATACCTCATTTTCCTGTCTTATATATTATATATACACCTCTATCTACCTTACTTTCCCTACCACATTTTTCTTTATTAAATTACCTATCAAACTAATGAACTATGAACACTCTCCCATCTCGTATAATACTCATTATATTATTATTCATAAGTAAACCTGCCTTTTCCCAAACTCCCGAAGATTACGATAGTGTCATGACCCGCTTCAAAATATTTTACAATACAGAAAGATATGATAGCTTATTTACTATGTACACCGATTGGGATCGCGCACATATTAGCTTCGATAGTTTCAAAACAGAAATGATAAATGATAGATATACTAATGGGCAAATGTGGATCATTAAATATATGCATAGAGATGATTCTGATATTAGAACCAGACTGTATAGTATATTGACAGAATACGCAGGTCACAGAACATATGCCATTCGACTGGACTATAACTCAAAAATATTTTTTATTAACCCGACTCGTCGAGCATATATATCCAGAAGGGAAGAAAACCTACCTTCTAAAAACTGATGTAACCTAAATGTAACCTTTGAAAACGCACAAAGCCTTAATTATCAATCACTTGAAAAAATTCGTGTAACCATAAAAAAATAAGAGAGAATGTAACATTTCAGGTTTACATAGGAGAGTAAGCCTCTCAAAAGGCGATGCCATCGTCTTTTGTACTCATACTATCAGGTGGGGAACCCTTAGTTCACTACCTTGTCCGCACAGCAGCTGCTGGCAAAGGCCTCAGGTTTAGCTTTGAATGCAAAGCCCATTCCCAGTATATAACCCATGGCCTCCCGCAATGCTTCATTGCTTTTGAACTGCGGATTAGTGTTGATGTCGGCATGTACTTCCATGTCCACATCATACGTGTTGAAAAGGTCGCAGAGCTCATAGGCTATCTCTATGCTCCGTGCTACCTCTACCAGCATCCGCTCTTTGATAGATAATTGCTGCCGGTTCTTTTCATTGCAGATGAACATGAAGCCACCGCGTTTCTCCCGCAAGAAAACGATCACCGTAGCAAACTCGGTCTCGCCTCCCCGCACCTGAGAATCGGTGCCTATACATACCTTCAGATGGTAGCCGGCGTTCGTCTCACGGATAATGGCATCCTCTACTGCCTTCTTCACCGGAAGGCGCAAGGGTTCTCCACTAAAGGTTCTCCATAACATGGGATATATTTTAGTTATACTAAAGATACCCACAAAATTGTTAATGTATCATTACGCCACTGTTAATATTAAATGATATGCACATGTTATAAACATTCCCTTGTGGACAAGCATTCCACAACAAAAATGGCGAGCCATAGCCCGCCATCCGTATCAGTTCTTTGAAATTTTATGCTAGTTATTCACCTGCCAATAGCACTTGCCAGGCCTTGTCTACATGTCCTTCGTCCAGTAGTTCCTTGGCATAGATATGCAATGCATGTATGCGCACCTTGTCATCATCGGCATACTCGCGTAGTATCTGTGTCAGGCGGTCCTCATATAGCACTTCGGCCACTACAGGTATAGCGGCGCTATTGCCCAGCATGCCTAGGTTGTTACCACTCAGCACGTCGCTGTTACGTATATGTGCCGGCAGGGCATCTATACCTACACCCAGTTGTGTATTAGGTTTCGCCACTTCAAAAACAGCACTACCAGATGCACGACAGTAATAGTCGCCACCCATGCGCGCTACTAGGTCTATCTTTTGTGGATCTATCTTGCCTTCTGCATCCAGTACATGGTCGTCTATATGCATACACAGTACCTCGCATATCACCAGATTGCCTGCGCCGCCTTCGTTGCCTGTTTCTATTACTTGGGTCACTTTACATTCCAGTTGCACCGGCGATTCCTTTACTCTAAAGGGTTTCACCATATCCGATGCTATGGGTGTAAAGCCTGCTTTCACAAACTCATTCACATCAGCAGGATACTCACAACTGGCCAGACTCATCTGTTGCACTATGTCGTAGTTCACCACATTGATCACTACTTCTTTGGTATCATATACATTCTTCAGTGAGTGCTTGATGGTATTATCTCTAACACGGCGTGCAGGAGAGAAAATAAGTATAGGTGGCTTACTGCCAAACACATTGAAGAAGCTGAATGGAGACAAATTAGGATGACCGTCTTTGTCTATGGTACTGGCAAAACATATAGGTCGCGGACCTACAGAGCCTAACAGAAAAGCATGTAATTGTGCTGTCTTTACTTCGCCTGGAATGATTCTCATGATTGCAAAATAAGATAGTAAAACGTATCTGCCATAAAAAAATTGTTGATAGGGCTATAATCCATACCCACAAAGGCGTACACGAAAATGAACAAAGCCGCACCGGATACCCGGTACGGCTCTGAAAAGATCATGAGCAGAGTTCTTAGAATTTCATGGGTACTGTGACGCCTGTCTTATCCCATTCTATAAGCAGGGCATCTTTCTTAACAGTGATAGTGAGCTTCTCTACTTCACCGGGTAATAGCCTTACAGGGGCATTGATATGTAAAACGTCTTTGCTTTTTATTTTGTCGTAACCGAAAGAACCCCACTGTTTCAGTTCACTGTTCAGTATCAGTTCCCATGATTTCTCAGTAGGTATGGTAAACAGTGAATAGGTACCTGCCTTTACAGGCTTGCCACCGAACATACCGTCTTTCTTAAAAGTGATCTCGGTAGCTTCATTGGCACCCGTACGCCATACTTCACCATAAGGTACCAGCTTGCCGAATATTTCGCGACCACGCTTAGATGGTTGTCCGTAGCTAACTTCCACATTATCGCCCTTAGCACTGGCTCTTGGGCTTTGTTGAGCTTTCTTTTCTTGAGAAAAACCGGTGAAACTGGTCACCATTAATAACAATACTATTGAAAGTACTTTATGCATACAGTAAGATGATTTTAGACTACGAAGGTAGCTAAAGAAGGTATACGAACTATATTATTTAACTATGACCTACCTGCTATTTCTCTATACACTTAGTCTTTAGACTCTACCCCTATGAGTATGGCCCATGGCCTCAGGTCCTCTACTCGCTCGCAGATGATCTTTATGATAGCAGTAAGTGGAATAAACAGGAACATGCCCGGTATACCCCATATGATGTTACCCGCTATAACAGCAATAATGGTAATGAAAGGGTTGATATTGACACGCTTGCCTACTATGCGCGGCATCATGATATTGGCATCTACAAAGTGTATGGCCATTAATGCTACGCCTACTTCTATGGCCGGTGTTCCCCCGCTATTAGCAAAGGTGACGATCATAGCAATAACCGTAGCCATATAGATACCCAGATAAGGTATGATATTGAGCACTGCTGCCAGCATGCCCAGCAATAGTGCATATTTAATACCCATAATGGTAAATATGCTACAGTTCACTATTATCAGAATGACCATCTCAGTTACCAGCCCCAATACATAACTATTAATGACGGTACGTGTCTCATTCACCACTTCATTTACTTTGGCACGGTAAGCAGTTTTGAAGAGTGCAAGTATAAAGCGTTTCAACATCTTGCGATAAAAGAGTATGAAAAAGGTATAGAAGGTAATGAAGATAACATACACTAAGAAGTCGGTAACAGTAAGCAATGTATTACCCAATGAGTTGACCAGCGTAGATATAAGACTGTTGGTAGAATTGCTGATATACTCACTCTGCTGGTTTCGGTCTATATGGTAGGTTTTATTTACCCAGTGCTGCAACTGGTGGAATATATCTGTAACACGCTTTTGTAACTCTGGTAAGTCCTGTGAGAAATTAGCTATCTGTATACTGAAGAAATATATAAAACTAGTGCCTACCAGCATGAATAATAGAATAGCTATCATAGCAGATATGCCGCGGCCCAGATGCCATTTCTCTAACAAGTGTACTAATGGGTATAACAGCACTGCTATAAGTAATGCGAAGAATAGTGGAATGAATAAGGTCTTGCCAGTAGTAATGAGAAAAAGTATCAATACTATACTGAACAGTACCAATGCAAGACGAGCGTAAAAAGGTAACTTTATAGTATCCATCATATGTATTATTCAAACCTAACGAAATTAAGAGACTATACAAAGAATAATGTATAGAAACCTTAATGCTGAAACTGATGTTTTTATTTACTTTGTCTACAATATCTATAAGCATTGCTGAAGCCTTATTATAAAAAAGAACTAGTAGAAGCCGGCTGTGACGAAGCCGGCAGAGGTTGCCTGGCCGGGCCTGTATATGCGGCTGCGGTGATACTGCCTAAGAAGTTCTCTCACCCTTTTCTCAATGATAGCAAGCAGCTATCTGAGTCTCAAAGAGATGAGCTGCGCCCTATAATAGAAGCAAAGGCGCTGGCATGGGCTGTAGCAGTGGTAGACCATGAAGAGATAGATCGTATAAATATACTGAAAGCCTCTTTCAAGGCTATGCATCTGGCCATAGAACAATTGCAGATACTACCCGAGCTACTATTGATAGATGGTAACCGGTTCACACCCTACTTAGGTATAGCACATCATTGTGTAGTAGGCGGAGATGGTATCTATGCATCCATAGCTGCTGCCAGTGTGCTGGCCAAAACACATCGTGATGAATATATGAAAGCGCTGGATAAACAATATCCGCAATACGGATGGGCTGATAATAAAGGCTATGGCACTGCCTACCACAGGCAACAAATAAAAGAACATGGGCAAACACCCTTTCACAGAAAATCCTTCAGTATGGGGATAGATAAGTAGTTAGGCAGCCGGCAGACTTATCTCGAATATAGAGCCTTGTGGCACATTATCCTTTACTACTATCTTACCTTTGTTGTGATGCACTATTTTGGCTGTAAGATAAAGACCCAGCCCTGTACCCTTGCTGGTACGAGTATTCTCGCTACCTATGCGGTAAAACTTGTTGAATATCTTTTTCTTTTCGTCATCAGCTATACCCTGTCCTTCATCTATCACCTGTAATATCACGTTCTTTTCATTACCCTTTAGTACCACCTTGATAATCTTTTCTGCAGGAGTATATTTGATAGCGTTCTCTATGAGGTTATTGATGGCTACCTGTAGTAATAGTTTATCCCCCAGCAGCATGCAGTCAGCCTGTAAATCGTCTGCAAAACGTTTTGGGTAGCGGCTGATGTAGTCTTTCAGTACCTGCTCTGTGAATTTAGAAAAGTCTATACGCTCGCGTGCCGGTTGGTACTGTTTACCCTCCATTTGTGAAGCGAAGAGCATTTTGTTACAAAGTTCATTGAGCCTGTTAGATTCCAATATACATCTATCCAATAGCATCTTCTTCTTCTCTTCATCCAGCTGGTGTTTCTCTAATGTTTGGAGATTGAGTTTCATGGCAGCTATGGGCGATTTCAGTTCGTGAGTAACAGAAAGCATGAAATTATTCTGCTGTGTAGATAAGCGTATGCTACGACGAAAAGATGAGTATACTACTACGGCACCTATAAGTATGACAATCAAAAAGGTAATGCCTTCGCCTATATACTGTTTGCTGCGGGCCATGCGTTTGCCCTCTATTTCCTGCATGTGCACTGCATAGGACAAAGGATGCAGAGAGCTATCTTCCTGCTGGTGAAGAATGATCTTTTCCTTCTCGTATATATCGTGGCTTTGTTTGGTAAGGCTTACACCCCAAAAGAATAATGCTGCAATGATGTAAGAAAGTAATAGTAAATGTACTGTAGTGAAGTAGCGCATGGCACAGCTTATTTCTGTGTATTAAAGGTACGACGCGCAGCCTTCTCTACACGTAGTCCTATCTGCAATATTTCGGGTAGTGGATTCATCCTCATATTCTGTTCGAATCGGATCTCGTATTTACCCGGTTTACGCAGTATCTCGGGGTCGCCGGTAACAGTAATGGGCATGCGTTGTTCCCATATCTCGCCCATGCCACGGCCTTCCCATTTGCCACTAGGCTCGGCCAATGGTATCTCTATACGGGCTTTTGAATAAGTAGAGTCACCGGGCTTCTTAGTATATACCCATAACCATATATTAGAAAAAGGATATGCTTCGGTATGACGAACGAGGAAATAAATGTTATAGAGAACTGTAGTATCCGTCACTTCGAATTTAAAGGAAGGGGTATCATTATACTGCCAGGCGTGTTGTGGTATAGCATACTCTTTCTGATAAGTAGGAGAAGACATACAACCTGCCATAGCTATGGCAGCAAAAAAAACAATGATGATAATATTACGCAACATGAATACTTGTCTGTTTATAAATAATACGTGGCAAAACTAAAGAATATTCAATACCTGTTCTTTAGCTTTTTCCAGTTCGTCCTTCATACTTACTACCATCTGCTGTATGTCTGCCTGATTAGCTTTAGAACCCAGAGTATTGATCTCGCGGCCTATTTCTTGTAAAATAAAACCCAATTTCTTGCCTTTAGAAGCTTCTTTCTTCTTCAAAGTATCATTAAAATATTCGCAGTGCTGTTTGAGACGGGTCTTTTCTTCAGAGAAATCCATCCTCTCCAGATAATAGATCATCTCCTGTTCGAAACGGTTGGTATCAATATTCTCAGTACCTACCACATCGCGCAGAGAATCTGTGATACGATTGCGTATCTTATCAGTACGTAGGCCTTCCAGAGGTTTGATATCCTCCAGCAAAGCTTCTATGTTATGTATTCTTAAAGTGAGATCTTTTAGTAATGCATCGCCTTCGTGTTTGCGATGTTCCATTAATAATAAAGCTGCTTTCTCTACCAGCTTCTTCACTTCCATCCATTCTGCTTCAGGCAGTACATCCTGTTCGGGAGCCACAACCTCGGGCATACGCATGAGTGTAGAGAGTATATTATCCTTAGGTATATTCAACTGGTCGGCTATCTGCGACATGCTCTGATAATAGAATACTGCAAGGCCTGTGTTCACCGTCATAGGTTTTGAAGCCCCTTCCTGTTTTACTGCTATATTCAGTTCAATAGTACCACGCATAAGGGTACTATTGAGCATATTACGAATATCCAATTCGTAAGAACGTAAAATAGGAGGCAGTTTAGTGATAATATCAAACTGCTTACCGTTCAGCGATTTGATCTCTACTACTACCTGACGCCCTTTTATCGATTCTTCGATACGGCCAAAACCTGTCATTGAATACAGCATAATCTAATTTCTTTAAAACAAAAATCTACAAACGTTTGGCAATAATGAAATGCTTTACGGTAATTTATGCAAAAAGTATTTAAAATCGTCTTAAAAGTACTGTATAAGCTACCCATGGGGAGGATATTTAGTTATTTTTGTTTTTCTTCGTAAAAATGTGCGCATGCGTTATGGCTTAGTCCTATTATGTTTTCTACTGTCTTTTGCAGCTATGGGGCAACCCAACCAGCAACAGCAGCAACAGCAAGTAAGCTCTACCAGAGAGGAGCTGCTTCGCCGTAGGGAGAGTATTATGAGCGCCATCAAGGAGTCGCAAGAGCAACTGGAAGCCACTAAAAAGAACAAAAATGCCACTATGGGTGAGCTACACGCCCTACAAAACAAGCTAGCAGAGCGTCAGAGTCTGATATCCAATATCAATGAAGAGATCAATGATATTAGCAGTAATATTCAATTATCGGGTAAGGAAGTAGAGCAACTGCGCCAAAAGCTGGATCTGCTGAAAGTTAGATATGCCCAATCAATTAGATATGCCTATACTAATCGTAATTCTTTTAATATGCTGGCCTTTATGTTCTCGTCCAAGGACTTTAACGAGGCCATACGCAGAATGCGATATCTGAAGAAATATAGAGATTACCGTAAACAACAGGTAGAACAGATACGTATAACCCGTGGACAGATAGAGACCAAGATAGTAGCACTGAACAAACAAAAGAACCAAAAAGATGAATTGCTGAGTACACAACAGCAACAGGAGAAAGTGCTGGAAGAAGAAAAGAATGAGAAAAACAAAGTAGTGACCAGCCTGAAGGGTAAGGAAAAGGAATTGATGGCAGAAATAGAAAAGAGCCGCAAAGCCACCAAGAAACTGGACAATGCTATCAATGACATCATACGTCGGGAGATAGAACTGGAAAAGAAACGTGCACAAGAAGAAGATAGAAAGAGAAGAGAACGTGAGGATAAGAATAAAAATGCACAAGTAGCTCATACTAATACAGCGAACAATAACAACAATAATAATAACAGTAACGACCCTTATTCTGCTAAGAGTTTCTCTGCTAACGGAACACCTATTACCAATACTAACAAGGGTACCAATGTTGTAACCAATAATAAAAACGTAACTACAAACAATAATAAGATTGTAAGCACTACTAATACTAAGACCGGCAATAATAACCCAACAGTAGCGGCTAATACAAATAAACAAACAACTACTGCACCGAAAGAAAGAGAATATGATGCCAGTTATTATAACCTATCACTGACACCAGAAGCTGCTGCATTATCTAATAATTTGGAAGCTAATAGAGGAAGGCTTCCATGGCCAGTAGAGAAAGGATTTGTGTCGGGTCAATTTGGTAAACATCCACACCCGGTAGCAGAGAAGGTAATGATAGAGAATAATGGAATAGATATACGTACCAGCCCTAATGCTATAGCACGAGTAGTGTTTGACGGTAGAGTGTCCACGGCAGCTCTTATCAACGGACAATGGACGATAATTGTAACACATGGACGATATTATACAGTATACAGTGGCTTATCTAAAAAGAATGTAGATAAAGGTGATGAAGTACACACCAAACAAACCATAGGTACAGTAGGTACCAATGATGATGGCGACCCTACCATCAATTTCCAGATATGGAAAGATGTGGGTAAAAAAGATGCCATCAAACTAGACCCAGCAAGCTGGATAGCAAAGTAATTCTTTGAACAATTAACTGATCAATACATTACCAGTCATCTCATTAGGGATAGGCAAGCCCATATACGTAAGTATAGTAGGTGCCAGATCGCCCAATTTGCCGGGCTTTAATGTACCCTTGAAATCGTTGGAGATCAGAAACAAAGGAACAGGATTGAGTGAATGTGCTGTATTAGGTGTGCCATCTTCATTGATTAGAAAATCAGCATTGCCATGATCGGCAGTAAGAAATACCGCATAGCCTTTCTCTAATGCCAAAGGAACTATAGAAGACACACAGGTATCTACAGTCTCTACAGCCCTTACCACAGCATTCCATACACCCGTATGACCTACCATATCAGCATTAGCAAAATTGAGACAGATAAAATCAGCGGTTTGGCCTTCTATTTCGGGAAGAATAGCGTCTCTAACTTCAAAAGCACTCATCTCAGGTTTGAGATCGTAAGTAGCTACTGATTTAGGAGATTGTATCATGATACGCTTTTCACCTTCAAATGGCTGTTCGCGGCCACCTGAGAAGAAGAAAGTAACGTGTGGGTACTTTTCTGTTTCGGCAATACGAATTTGCTTCTTGCCATTATCGGCCAGCACCTCGCCCATAGTATGTACCAGATTGTCATTGTTGAAAATGATTGCTACATTCTTATAGGTCTTATCGTACTCTGTCATAGTTACATAATGCAATGCCAGAGGCTGCATATGCTGATCGGGGAAAGATTGTTGTGTAAGTGCAATAGTGATCTCGCGGCAACGATCGGTACGGAAGTTAAAACATACTACCACATCGCCATCCTGAATATTTGCCAAAGGTTTGTCAGAGGTATCGCAAGTAATAATAGGCTTGATGAATTCGTCTGTCACGTTCTCATCGTAAGAATGTTGGATAGCAGCCAGAGGGTCTTGTGTATGTGTACCCACACCAGCCACTAAGGCATCGTAAGCTACTTTCACACGTTCCCAGCGCTTATCGCGGTCCATAGCATAGAAACGACCACAAACAGAAGCCAGCATCGCACCTGTCTTTTGGGTATGAGTATAGAGGTCTTTTATAAAGGCATATCCACTTTTAGGATCAGTATCTCGACCATCCGTAAAAGCATGTACAGCAACACTAGGCAACTGGTGCTGTGCAGCAAGAGAACATAATGCTTTCAAGTGATCTATATGAGAGTGTACACCACCATCGCTTACCAGACCTATGAAATGTAAAGTCTTGTTTTGTGTTTTAGCAATATTGAAAGCACTCATCAATACTTCGTTAGTAGCCAGTTCTCCATCGCGCACTGCTACATTGATACGTTGCAATTCCTGATAGACGATACGACCAGCGCCAATATTCAAGTGACCTACTCAGAATTACCCATTTGTCCATCGGGTAAACCAACGGCTTCGCCACAGGCAATGAGTTCTGTATGAGGATACTTATTGTATAAAGATTTTACGAACGGAACATTAGCATGAGCGATAGCATCTGATGCAGGAACCTTACCATGGCCCCAACCGTCCATTATGATGAGCATTGCTTTTTTAGACATGGATGCAAAAGTAATACATCTAGCAGTGAGTAAGGATAATTATCTACTGATATTTGTCATTGATGCTGTATCTGTATGGTATCTACCAGTGTTTCAAAAATGTTAATACTATCACATTATCATCAGCAGAAAGACATATTTGGCGGGGTTTTATACGAATTGGCACGGTTTTAGTATAGGTATAAGTAAGAAAGGAAAAATAGAAAAGAATAAGAACAAAAGATGAAAACAATAAAGAAAAAAATGATGCTGATGTTATTGTGTTGTTTGCTGGTCGTCACGAGTTACGCACAGGGGCAGATGGAAGAGATCAGTACAGGAATAAGAAGTGGGAATGTATCGTTAATCTCAAAATACTTTGATAATGTTGTCGATATTACTGTTAATAACGGTCAGTCTACATTTAGTCATTCGCAGGCAGAAATGGTTTTGAAGAATTTCTTTAAAAAGAGTCAAGTGAGTGAGTTTAATATAATAGAAAATGGCGTATCGAATGGAAATGGATCTGCTTATACAGTAGGGGAATTAGTTACGAAGAATGATCGATATAAAGTATATATATCGATCAGGCAAAAAGACAAGAGTTATGCGATACAGGAGATGAGATTTGAGAAATAGCGTGGACGAGTGGAGAGAAGAATGGATGAATGGAGTTTGTTAATTAGTGGAGATGGGTTGTTGAAGAATAAGGCCTGCAGATAATGCAGGCCTTATATGTTGTAGTATTTATCTAAGGTTTTGAATGACCTTATCCTTAGGATATTTGACAGTATACGTGAGTTTTTTCTTCAAGGTCTCATTAGGGGCGATCTTTACTATCCATTTTACAGCACCTGATGTATCGTCTATATTAGCTCCATCAGCATCTTTATCTTCAATAACAATATCCTTATCATTGCTTACAGGGAATTGGTCGAGGATAGTGAGATCTATAGGAACTTTTTTAGTATTGCGGACACTGATGGTATATATATAAGTCTCTCTTTTATTGGTGCCAATGACTTTGGCAGATTTAAAATCTTTTTCGCGCTCACGACGAATAATGATCTTTTTATCGCGACCCAGAGATAGATTGAGAGTATCCTGCACATTGCGCATATCTATATAGCCCTGACCTACGTAAGTGCCTTCGTAGAAAATATTGGTTTGTGCTGGGAGCAGATTCAAGTCTTCCCAGTTAGTGACCTGAGCCTGTAAGAAAGCATCTTTATCAGCTTTAGGTGCAGAGTAATATCTATAAGTAGCCGGCAGTTCGTAAGATTTTACTGCTATCATATGGTGCTGACCATCGCTAGGTATGGTGTATGGGATATCAATATCGAAGGTGGTATTAGTGCCTGAATTATCTACTGTTACAAATCTATCTATTGAAGCAACGTTATAATTAGCAATACCCTGACCAGCAGAATTATAAAGAAGGCTTTTATCTGCCATAGGGGCAGTATTTGAATAAGAACGAACATATTTAGGGGAATTGGGAATATTGAATGATAGGTACCAAGGATTCAGAACAGGGGATTGCACCCCTTCGTTAGGATTACCGGTTGATAATACTAGATGTACATTGTCCCATCGAACTCCAGAGTTCTGAAATACATTTGCTTTGTAATAGAGTTTCACTGGATCGTTCAATTTTTCAATACGTATATCATAGTTGGGTGTCCAGCCGGCGTTGGGTACTACATAACTGATAGTGATATTGGATGCTGAAGCTTGGGTAGTATAGAATTTTACTACCAATTGGCCCCCAGGGAGAAAATCTTTCTTGCGTTCTTCATCCAGTTGCTTATTGAGTAAGACTATTTTTTCATTGTTTTTATCATATTTCTTGTGAAGGGATGTTTTTTCTGTAAGGAAAGAATTCATCTTAGTGTTCATCAAGTCCAACATCTTTTGCAATTCTGCTACAGATAGCCCACTGTTATTGCCACCTACCTTGTGATTATCCTTGAGTGTTGCTAATTGTTCATCTATCACAAATATTTTGTTATCCATTACTTTGTTCTCATCGCCTAACAATTCTATACTATCCTTTATGGACTTGGCTTTAGGGGATAAGGCTTCTGATTGTAAATAATCATTTTTAAAGGTAGCGGACTGTACAGCCACATTGCTATTATCTGCACCTACCGTTACACTTTGCTGGTTTACATTACCAGCAACATTGGTAAAGATCACATCGCTTTCGCCCAATGGAAGGTTTACACTTGCTGTGCTTAACAGTTCTGCACCATTGAGAAAAACGGTAGCCTGTACAATTTTTACTTTTTGTTGTGTCTGTGCATTAAGAGGTAGTACAAACAATACACTTATCGCGGATATAATTATAATGGAGGTTTTCATACAACGATATTTAATAGTTAAGACGATGAAAAGTTATTAATTCCTAACAGATTATTTTTCATTTTAAGGAATATATAACAATAAAGGGCGGGCATATATTGCCCACCCTTTAAGGAAAAGATGTTCTTGTATCACTTTACTATACGTAAACGGGCATAATTGAGCATGATCTTCTTTTGTCCATGGCCTTGCTGAAATTGTATAGTAGCTATGCGGTTATTAGCACCTCCTTCTAATGTAAGTATCTTACCAAAGCCGAACTTCTGATGTTCTACTTCCATACCTACTTCCATTTCATGAGGTTCATTCGCTGCAAAGTTAGGAGCGGGTGTATGTGCCGCAGGCTTGGCTGTCTGTTGTATCTTATCAGCTAGTTTTTTCAGAGAAGGCACTCTGTTAGCGCTCTCGTTGAAAGTATTGCCGAAGCTGCTTTGCTGAGCCTGGGGACGATTGCTCATACCTGTAAATGTCTTATCAAGATATGCCTCCGGTATCTCCTCAATAAAACGACTAGGGTCATTCTGTATCAAACTGCCAAAACGATAACGACTATTGGTATACGTAACCCATAAACGTTCTTTGGCTCTTGTGATTGCTACATAGAACAGACGGCGCTCTTCCTCCAGATCGGCACGGTCGTATAAGCTCATAGCACTTGGAAACAAATTCTCTTCCAAGCCTACATTGAACACACAAGGAAATTCCAAGCCCTTAGCAGCATGTATAGTCATCAGTTTTACAGAATCCTGATTCTCATCTGAGTCTTTATCAGCATCGGTGAGCAATGTTATTTGTTGCAAGTAACTACCCAGGCTTTTATCAAGAAGTTCACCTTCTTCATCAGGGGTTTCGGTGAATTCCTTGATAGAGTTCAATAATTCCTGAACGTTCTCATAACGTGCCAGGCCCTCTACTGATTTATCGTTGTATAATTCCTGTACCAAGCCTGTGTGCTTACCTACTGCGAAAGCCACATCGTAGGCATTTTGCTTTTCCAGTTGAGTTTGGAAACTTTTGATCTTAGTTACAAATTCCTCAATGGCACTGGTACCAGCACCTTTCAACCCTGCTGCTGCAGGGTCTTGTATCACTTCCCAAAAAGTCTTATCCTGCTCATTGGCTATTACCATTATCTTTTCGATACTGGTCTTACCTATACCACGAGCAGGGTAATTGATGATACGTTTCAGATTTTCTTCATCCTGTGTATTGACTACTATACGCAGATAAGCCAAGAAATCTTTAACTTCCTTACGCTGATAGAATGAAACACCTCCATATAGTTTGTAAGGTATATTCATCCTGCGTAAGCTTTCTTCAAAAGAACGACTTTGGGCATTGGTGCGGTATAGTATGGCGAAGTCCTTATTAGCGTAATGGTTGCGCAGCTTCATTTCTGTAATGGCATCTGCTACAAAACGGCCTTCGTCATTATCTGTCATAGTGCGCACCAATACTATCTTATCTCCCTCTGTATTGTCAGTCCAAAGTTGTTTAGGAATTTGGTTTTTATTATTAGAAATGACCTGATTCGCCACATTCAATATAGACTGTGTACTACGGTAGTTCTGTTCCAGTTTTACTGTCATTACATCATCATAGTCGTCATTGAATTGAAGAATGTTTTGTACTGTAGCACCACGGAAGGAATATATACTCTGAGCATCATCACCCACTACACAAATATTCTCATGCACTGCACCCATCATTTTGATGATGGCATACTGAGCCAAGTTGGTATCTTGATACTCATCTATCAATATGTACTTAAAGCGGTGCTGGTACTTTGCCAGTACTTCTGGAAAATTGGTAAGCAATATGTACATTTTGAAGAGCAGATCATCAAAATCCATAGCTCCGTTCTTGAAACAACGTTTGGCATACGAATCATAGATATCACCCATTAAAGGCCTGTTACTACGAGCATCTTCCTGTTGTATCTGTGTATCCTGCTTATACATTACAGGATCTATCAAACTGTTTTTGGCAGCTGATATACGATTATATACGTAAGCTGGTTTGTAATGCTTATCATCCAGATTCATATCGTTGATAATGCCTTTGAGTACACTCTTGGCATCATCGGTATCGTATATGGTAAAATTATTAGGATAACCTAGTTTATTAGCCTCTGCCCGCAGTATACGTGCAAACACCGAGTGGAAAGTACCTATATATAAATTACGTGCTTCTGTGTTACCCAGTATACGTTCCACACGCTCTTTCATTTCGGCAGCTGCTTTGTTGGTAAAGGTGAGTGCCAGTATATTGAAAGCATCTACACCATTATGCATCAGGTGTGCTATACGTGTAGTCAGTACTTTGGTCTTGCCACTTCCGGCCCCCGCTACTATCATCAATGGCCCATCCATATGCTCTACAGCAATACGTTGTTTTTCATTAAGCCCCTTCAGGTATTCTTGCATATGCGCAAAAATACATCAACGAAATGGTGATTGAATAAAAAATCAGCATGTAGTAATCGTACTATGGTTTTCATTTATTAAATTACGGTAAAGAAATAAGTACTTATTTCTTATTATTACTATATTAGAATTGATGTACAAAGAAAGCCCTGTATGTTTATAAAGAACCAAACCTTCAAAGACGAAGCTACCCTTATAGAAATGTTGTTTGATTTCAGCTTAGGAAACCCTTCGGAACTTATAGATAACATAGTATCTGAAATAGACAAAGAACTGGAAAACAATTCAGAATACAATAAGTATAAGAATTCTCTACCCGATGAAGAAGACCAACTAGAGTTGTATATAGAAGAACGGGATGCACATCTGGCAGATAGACTACTGAAACGATATGATTCATTTATAGTAGAGGATGCTAAGCTATATGCTGTAAAAGGCGGCGAAAAAGTATTGCTATATGAATTAGACTTATACTAATTCGTACTTTTGCAGAGTCATGCATGATCTCATTTCTGAAATATTCTTCAAGACTGCACGTAGTGGAGGCAAAGGTGGCCAAAATGTGAACAAGGTAGAAACCATGGTAGAAGCATGGTTGGATGTGATCAATTCTAAAGTCTTTACACCTGAACAGAAAGAATGGATCAAAGACAAGCTCAAGAATCGTATCAATAAAGAAGGATACCTGATAGTAAGAAGCAGCGATACTCGGTCGCAACTGGAAAATAAACTTATAGCAAAAGAGCGTTTACTGGATCTGGTAGCCCAAAGCCTGTTACGCCCTAAGAAACGAAGGCCCACCAAGCCTTCTAAGGCAGCTAAAGAGAAGCGTTTAGATTCTAAACGAATAGAATCTCAGAAAAAACAAATGAGAAAAAAAGATTGGTAGCTTTTTATCTGGCATCAAAGTCTATGATCACACGCTCTGTACGTGGGTGCGATTGGCAAGTAAGTACATACCCCTTACGTATTTCATCAGTTTCCAATGAATAATTTACTTCCATTTCTACAGAACCCTCTGCTACATGTGCGCGGCAAGTACTACATACACCGCCTTTACAAGCGTAAGGCAGATCGGCACCATGTTTCAGGGCAGCATCCAAAATAGAATCGCCATTATAAGGTAAGTCCATATCAAAAGTAAGACCATCTAATATGATGCTCACTTTACTAACTGCAGTAGGATCAAAAGCATGATCGGCAGTCCATTTTTCATGGGTCACACGCGGTTGCTCGGGCGACGAGAACAATTCCATATGCACATGTGTGGATGGCATCCCTAAGTCTATCAATTGCTGGCGAACAGAGAGAATCATTTCTTCAGGTCCGCATACAAAAGCCTCATCTATAGTCTTTACATCTATCAGTGTTTTGCAGAACTCAGTACACTTTTTAGCATCAATGCGTCCGTTGAACAAAGTCACTTCCATCAGTTCCCTACTCAATATATGATATACTTTCAGGCGTTGCATGAACTTATTCTTCAGTGCTTCAATAGCCTCACGGAATATGATAGTACTACGGCTACGATTGCCATATACCAGCGTAAAAATGCTATTAGGTTCTGTTTCCAGTATCGTTTTCATGATACTCATTACCGGTGTGATACCACTACCCGCTACAAAAGCCACATAATGCTTATGAGTAATGCCTTTTTCTTTTGGGGTGAATTTGCCCATTGGGGGCATTACATCCAGGATGTCCCCTTTTTTTAGATGATCGTTGGCATAACCTGAGAATTTCCCTTTTTCTACCTTTTTGATGGCCACACGCAATTCATTCTCCTGAGGGCTGACACAGATAGAATAAGAACGACGCACTTCTGCATCATTCATATGTTTACGAAAGGTAAGATACTGACCTGGAGCAAATCGGAATGTTGCTTGCAATTCTTCAGGCACTTCCAATGCTACCGATACACAATCTGCTGTTTCCGGGCGAACTTCTTTGACCTTTAATGAGTAAAATTTGGGAACCGACATGGAATGAAAATAACTTAAATATTAACAGAGTTGTAAAGGTATGAAAAATAGAGTTTAGTGTACCTATACGGGTTATACATTATATGCCTGTACATATAAGTAACCTGCTTTTAACACACAGTTCAGGTATTTACCCTGTACCTTTGTCAGGTATTTTCTACCCAACATTTTTTCTTATGAACATTGCACCACCCCCTTCCTCACAGGATTTTGGTTTTTATAACAGATATATATTCAAAGTAAAACAGCCCGATCTGATCAATGCTTTGAAAGACAACTGGAGAGACCTACAGAAATTATATAATAATCTAAGCCCAGAAATGCTTCAGTATCGTTACGATACCGGCAAATGGAATATGAAAGAAATCATACAACATTTGATAGATGCAGAACGCAATTTTTGCTATAGATCTATGCGTATTTCGCGTAAAGACACAACGCCTATTCCTATTTACGATATGGATAGTTTCATTGCTAATGCACATGTAGATTCTCGCGATATCGGTAGCTTGATGAAAGAACTGGAACTTGTGCGTTCACTCACTATCAATATGTTCGATGGCATGTATCCTGCCATGCTGGAACAAACAGGACCAGCCAGAGATGTAACGGTATCTGTACGTGCTATGGGATTTGCCATAGTTGGTCATGTAATGCACCATATGGACATCATTAAGGAACGTTACCTTACTGCTTTCAATACTATCAGCGGGGAATGATCAAGAGTGCATATTAAGTATCACCATCAGCGAACTTACTGATATCAGTGTCCATAGCAATACACCCAGTACCAATGGCTTTACACCTACTGTTCTAAGTGCCTCTTTGGATAAGGTAGTACCTATGAAGAATAAGGTAAGTGTCAGACCTTTGGTAGCACCTATCATTATACCATGTGTGATGCTATTGAATACCTCTACTCCATTTGATGACAGAAATGTGGGCAAATAGGTATTCACTAATATGGCCAACAAAAAGTAAAAGATAAAATAAGGCCATTTGATCTTGGTATCCTTACTCTTGAATGCATATGCTGTTATAAGGCTCAATGGTATGATCCATAGTGCTCTTAATAATTTCACTGTAGTAGCTACTTTCAGAGCTTCTATGCTGTATTGCTTGGCTGCACCTACTACCGAGCTGGTATCGTGTATAGCTATGGCTGCCCATAAGCCAAAATTTTGATCGCTCAAATTGAAAAAATGCCCAATACCCGGGAATATCATCAAAGCTATTGCATTCAGTATAAATACGGTGCCCAATGCTACAGACATTTGATGTTCCTCTGCTTTGATAACTGGCGATACTGCTGCTATAGCTGCACCTCCGCAAATAGCAGTTCCGGATGATATCAGATAGGTTATCTTCTTATCTATACCAAAGGCCTTACCTATCAGTATCCCAGCAATAAGTGTTAATGAAATAGAACATATTGTAAATACCAGACCTTCTTTACCAGCTTGGGCCGCTTCTGTCATATTCAGTTTAAAACCAAGACCTACAATAGATACTTGTTGTAATATCTTAGAGAATTTGGCACTCGATTTTTTATATGGATTACCTAATGAAAGCGACAAAATAAGACCCATTAATAATGCAATGGGTGGCGTCACTTCGGGAATAGAACAAAAGAGGCTGAATGGCATTGCGCATATGATCGCAATGGTGATAACAATGATCTTTGAGATGGAACTGTTAGGCTGGGTAGTGGCCATTTAGATTTTTATATATTTTATATGGGTGCTTAAAATTATATTTTATTGCTGGTAATGCAAACATTATGTTTGAATTATGGCCTAAAAAGGAATATGAAAGAAAAATGGCAACAAAAAAGCGCAACTGATAAGTCGCGCTTCATATATACCACACCTAAAAAATATTAATGTTTCATTCTTTCCATTCTTGCTATAGCATTCCTTTCTGCTGATACTCTTTGGATAGATAGTTCAGAATTTGCTCCGTTTACTGTATTCCAAACCGCAACAGATTTCATTACCTGTACTCGACGTATCCTTACATCTATAGCTCTGTTACGTACCATTCGGCCTATAGAACCTTTCAGATCCACATTCAGAGAAATACTATTAGCTTTCCTATTCAGTTCCCAAGCAAGTGTTGCTGGTTTGTAAGCGGTGTTAGCATTTAGTTTTAGGTACATGTTTGCTGTGTTTGTTGATACAAATGTAGATGCGGAAATGGGCCACAGCAAATATTTTGGCCTGATTAGGAATTCGATAACTTGCTATTAGTAAGTCAATAACATACGTTGTGCGCTTGTTAATGCCTTGCATCTGAAACAGAGAATTATTTGCTTATTTGAATTTTCAATCGTAATATTGCAATGAATAGATAGATATGGGAGCTACGAAAACAGACCTTTTTACAAAAGAGCAGAATGATTTGGCAGTTTTGGCCAAGGCTATTGCCCATCCGGCACGTATTGCCATTATCCAAATAATGGTAAGAACCAATGCTTGTATCTGTGGCGATCTGGTAGAGGAGCTGGGTTTGGCACAACCCACTATCTCACAACACCTAAAAGAACTAAAGAATGCAGGATTGATACAAGGTACTGTAGAGGGAACCAGCGTTTGTTATTGTATCAACCCAATTACCTGGAACCAATTCAAGGAAGAATTAGCAGTTTTATTCAGTTATGAACCAAAGAAAACAGACAAATCTTGTTGTTAAAAAAACATAATCAAAATGGAAACGAAAACAGATAGTGAACTGAAGGAAATAGTAAGACTCAAGTACGAAGAAATAGCCTTACAGGATAAAGAAACAAACATGTCTTCTTGCTGTGGTTCCGGTTGTTGTAGTACAGAGGTATACAACATCATGAGTGACGACTATACTCAACTGGATGGCTACAATGCAGATGCAGACTTGGGTTTAGGTTGTGGTTTGCCTACAGAGTTCGCACATATAAAAGCTGGTGATACCGTTGTAGATCTGGGTAGTGGTGCTGGAAATGATTGTTTTATTGCACGTGCTATAGCCGGTGAAAAAGGCAAGGTAATAGGTATAGATTTTACCCAAGCTATGATAGATAAAGCAAGGGCAAATGCTGATAAATTAGGGTATAACAATGTAGAGTTTCGTTTTGGGGACATAGAGAAGATACCTATCACAGCTAATGTTGCAGATGTAATTGTGAGTAATTGTGTACTGAATCTGGTACCTGATAAGGACAATGTATTAAAAGAAATATTCCGTGTATTAAAACCCGGGGGACACTTTAGTATATCTGATGTAGTATTGGTGGGCACACTACCTGAAAGTTTGTTACACGCAGCTGAAATGTATGCCGGTTGTATATCCGGCGCTATACAAAAGGACACGTATCTCAGCCTGATACAAAATAATGGATTCAAGAACATGACCTTACAGAAAGAAAAGGCGATCATTATACCTGATGATATTTTGAGTACATACTTGTCATCAGAACAGTTAGATCAATTCAAAAGATCTAGTATCGGTATTTTTAGCATTACAGTATTTGCAGAGAAACCCGCTGCTTGCTGCGAACCAGGTTGTTGCTCATGAGAAAATATATAGCTGAACTATTAGGCACCTATGCTTTGGTATTTGCAGGTACCGGAGCCATAATCATTAATCAGGAGACAAATGGCACTATAACTCATATGGGTATAGCCATTACATTTGGCCTTGTGGTTATGAGTATGATCTATACTTTTGGTAATATCTCAGGTGCACATTTGAATCCTGCCGTAAGTATAGCATTTACTATGGCAAAACGTTTCCCCGCAAAACTGTTAGTACTATATATAGGTAGTCAACTAATTGGTGCATTGTTAGCCAGCCTTACCCTGAAATTCCTATTCCCACACAATAGCATGTTAGGGTCTACAATGCCATCCGGTAGTGATATGCAATCCTTTATACTGGAAGTAATACTCACTTTTTTTCTTATGCTGGTCATCTTTAATGTTGCGCATGGCAGTAAGGAACAAGGCATGTTCGCAGGTATAGCTATTGGCGCTGTTGTAGCTTTAGAGGCCTTGTTTGCAGGCCCAGTTTGTGGTGCCTCTATGAACCCTGCACGCTCTTTTAGTCCCGCCATTGTAAGTGGGCATATGAACTCATTATGGATTTATTTAGTTGCTCCCATTATAGGAGCAGTAATGGCTATTCCTGTTTTTAATTTTATTAAAGAACCATCATGAAAAATGTACTTTTTGTTTGTGTAGAAAATAGCAATAGAAGCCAGATGGCACAAGCTTTTGCTACCATATATGGTGGCACAGATGTAAATGCTTACAGTGCCGGTTCCCGCCCTTCAGGCAAAATCAATCCAAAAGCCATTGCTGCCATGAAGGAACTGCACTATGATTTGTCTTCTCATCAATCCAAATCATTGGATGATCTTCCAAACATAACTTTTGAATATGCCATTACTATGGGTTGCGGCGATGTCTGCCCATTTGTTCATGCCAATAACAGACTGGATTGGAATATCCCTGATCCTAGAGATATGAATGAAACTGAATTCAGAGAAGTTCGCGATTTAATACGCGACAAAGTGAAGGCCCTATTACAT
>Ga0194037_1000433_pt1 | contig 32592 bp, 26 predicted proteins | sample JunL306m_MetaG_FD_148653 | JGI IMG/M metagenome (GOLD analysis project Ga0194037, IMG submission 148653) | Anoxic zone freshwater microbial communities from boreal shield lake in IISD Experimental Lakes Area, Ontario, Canada - Jun2016-L304-6m | ecosystem: Environmental > Aquatic > Freshwater >...
TTCCAACAGCGTGACCGACTGCGCGGTGGCCACCGGCGCATCATCGACCGGCGTCACCGTGATCGAAACCAGGGCGGGAACGGATGTCAGAATCCCGTCGTTGGCCGTGAACGCGAAACTATCAGGTCCGTGGTAATTCGCCTCAGGCGTGTAGACCAGGCTCGGCACCGTGCCCGAAAATACACCGTGAGCGGGCTGGGTCGTCACCGCGAAGCTCAGGCTATCGCCGTCGATATCACTGCCCGTCAGCGTGATGTTCGCCGTACCATCTTCCAGCAGCGTGACCGACTGCGCGGTTGCCACCGGCGCATCATTGACCGGGGTCACCGTGATCGAAACCAGGGCCGGCGCGGATGAGAGCGTGCCGTCATTGGCCGTGAAGGTGAAACTGTCAGATCCGTGATAGTCGGCCGCAGGAGTGTACGTTAGGTTCGGAGCGATTCCCGTCACGGTTCCGTGCGCGGGCGGAGTCGTCGCCGCGAAAGTCAGGCCGTCGCCATCAACGTCGCTGCCCGTCAGCATGATGTGGGCCGATGCGTCCTCCAGGAGCGTGACCGACTGCGCGGTTGCCACCGGCGCACGGTTGCCCGGCGTCACCGTGATCGAAACCAGGGCCGGCGCGGATGTCAGAGTGCCGTCGTTGGCCGTGAAGGCAAAACTATCAGGTCCATTGTAATTCGTCTCAGGCGTGTAGACCAGGCTCAGCACCGTGCCCGACAGCACTCCGTGCGCGGGCGGAGTCGTCACCGCGAAGGTCATGCCGTCGCCATCAACGTCACTGCCCGTCAGCGTGATGTTCGCCGAGGTATCCTCCAGCAGTGTGACCGCCTGCGCGGTTGCCACCGGCGCGTCATTAACCGACGTCACCGTGATCGACACCAGGGCCAGCTCGGATGTCAGTATCCCGTCGTTGGCCGTGAAAGCAAAACTATCGGGTCCGTGGTAGTTGGCCTCAGGCGTGTAGACCAGACTCGGGGCCGTTCCCGACAACACACCGTGCGCGGGCGGAGTCGTCACAGCGAAGGTCAGTCTGTCGCCATCCACGTCGCTGCCCGTTAGCGTGATGCTCGCCATGCCATCTTCCAGCAGCGTGACTGCCTGCGAGTTAACCACCGGAGCATCGTTAACCGGAATCACCGCTATGGAAACCAGAGCTGGGGATGAGTCAACCATATCGTCATTTGCAGTAAAAACAAAGCTATCGGATCCGTTGTAATTGGCCGCTGGGGTGTAGGTCAGATGAGGGGCGGTGCCCGACAGAACCCCGTGCCCGGGCGGAATCGTCACCGCATAAGTCAGGCTGTCGCCATCGATATCAGTGCCCGCAAGCGTGATGTTCGCAGCTCCGTCTTCGGGCAGCGTGACCGACTGCGCGGTTGCAACCGGGGCCGAGTTGGGAAGGGTAACGCCAACCCGGACATTATCGAGCAGCAGATCACTGAATTGTGCCGAGGGTGACAACAACGGCCCGGATTTATCCAAAAAGGTCAGAGTCGTTGTCGCACTGTTCGCAGTGAAGTAATATCTCTTGGAAGTCCATTGAGCCGGTCCCTCGGTGCCCATCAGATTCAAATTGCGATCCAGCAGGAATCCCTGGCCGCTGGCGGTAACACCCAGGCACTGCTGGCGCGGCGCCCAGCTCGTGCCCACGATGATGCCTGCGTCGAATTTCACCTTATAGAGCGTCCCCGGAATCGTCTGGAAGGTTTGTGAAATCGTGCCCCCGAATTCGTCACTGCCTCCATTAAACAGCACCAGCCGTGAGCCGTCCGTCGGCGGGAACCAGACATTGCCGTCTAACACGAACGGCGCGCCGAAAACCGTCCATCCGTCGATATGGAACTGGGGAAAAGCAGCGTCCACCACAGGGGCTCCAATCTCGAAGCTGCCGTTGCCCAGGGCCACCGGCACCACACTGACCGTGAGTGCAACTTTGGCGACGTTCGAATCCAACGAGCCGTCATTGGCTTTATATGTAAACGTATCCGTGCCGACATATCCACTGACGGGCGCATAGGTGAAGCTGCCATCCGGATTCAAGGTCAGGCTGCCATGCGCAGGACCGGAAACTTCCACCGCAGTCAAGACCGGCGAATCGGCATCCGTGTCATTGGCCAGCACTCCTGGAGTCATCACGACCAGCGCGGTATCCTTGATGACCGCGTATTTCTCATCAGCTGCCACCGGAGCGGCATAGGGCAGCACCACGTCAACCCGCACATGGTCCAGCAATAAGTCGCTGTATTGAGCCATGGACGTGGCCAGCGTTCCTGATTTGTCGCTAAAGGTAAGCATCGTCGCAACGCTGTTCGCCGTGAAGGAATAACTCCTGGCCGTCCATTGGGCCGGTCCGTCGGTCCCTGTCAGACTCACATCATCCGCCACCAGTGAACCCACGCCGGTAACCTCCACTCCGAGCAACTGCTGGCGCGGGGCCCGACCCATCCCCACAACCAATCCGGTTTCAAATTTCAATTGATAGACGGTTCCCGGGATAGTCGCAAAGGTCTGTGAGATCGTGCCCCCGAATTCCTCGCCACCCCCATTGAACAACGCCAACCGGGAACCGTCCGCTGCCGGGATCGACGAACTCGACTCAAGGAATAGAAGAGAGCCGGTAACCGTCCACCCGGTCGCCTGGAATTGGGTGAACGAGGCACCGGCCACCGGAGCGCCAAGCTCGAAGCTGCCGTTGGCCAGCAGCGGTGACGGCGCGGAGTTGGGAGCGAGGACTGTGCGCAGGACTTGAAACCAGGCATCCGCCATCTTGTTATATCCGGTAAGAGTCGGGTGGACCCCGTCTGAGGTCAAGTCACTTGGCGTCATATCAGAATGCACGTCAACTACATAGACCTGACGACCCAAAGCCAGCTCCTCGCTGATGATCCCAGGCAAGTAATCCTGCCTGAATAGATTCTGACTCGGAGCGTGGCCGTCAGTGCGCAGAAGAAGATTGGACAAAAGAATTTTGGCATTAGGTCTGAGTGTTGCGATATCGTCAAGCAGGCTCTTCAGTTTCACCTCCACCGACGCGGGCTCGGCACCGTTCCAAAAGTCATTCGTGCCGATATCAAGCAGAATGATGTCGGGATCATGGATTTGATTTAGCCACGGCGCGATATTCCCGCGGATGAAATCGATGGTCGCTCCTGGATACCCCTGATGGTCCCGATCCGGCAAAGCCACATTATTGAAAGAATCCGACAAGGTGCCGACAAGGTCGATGTTGTATCCGGCTTCTGAAAGCAGGCTGAATAGTCTGCTTCGGTATCCACCTTCGACCGTGGTTCCACTACAGCAGCCTTTGGTGATCGAATCGCCCAAAGGCATGATTCGTACCGGATCCGCCTTCACTTCCTGGACCAGGATATCATGACAGGCGAGAATGATGCACATACCTGCGAGATATTTAAGTTTTCTCATGGTTCTCATACTTGAAAGGTATTAGGAGTGTTGGGTTTAGTTCCAGTATCAAAGACCCCACTCAACCGGTGGCGCCGCACTGCGCGGCGCATCGGGTGAGACCTGCGCCATCCGTCCATTGAAGTAACAGAATCCAAGAGTAGAATATTCACCATCCGGCCAGTGAGACCACTTTCTGGAATATCCGTTCACAATATCTGTCGAATCGGCTGCGCTGCGGTGGAAAGAGCGCGTAGAACCTCTGGGTTCTCCCGAGACGGGCATGAACCCACCGCTCGAAACCCGAACGCGGATCAATGATCGGCGTTGTGGGCCTTGATTGGTAGATAAGCCTGTGCATGGCATCCCAGTCCACATCCCAAAGATCCAGTCTTTTGAAGCGACCTGTTCCATGCTCGCCAAACAAACGGATCATCTCCATATCCCATCGATAAAACGGCTCGGAAGGCACATCCAGGATATGAACATCGGGACCGTAACCGGCGGTCCATTCCAACGGGAGATCCACGATCTGGTCCTGAGGGATGCAGAAACATGCGTGATAGAATCGGTACAGCGGAACCAACCGTTTGTTCCATCTACCGTGCAGGAACTCCCATGCCTGATACCAGCGGATTTTACTGGTAAAACGTGCCCAATCAATGGTCGAGAGGTGCAAAACCTTGATTCCCATCAGGCTAATCCGGGCCGTATGCTCAGGAATCGGCAATCGCGGGCTGTGAATCACCTCACCCCCATGCTCCGTCCCGTCATCCATAAATCCCAATGCGAACTCGGCTGGAAATATATAATAGCTTTTCCGGTCTGGAAGGACGCAGGCCCATTGAAACTGGATCACGGTGCCGGGAACCGCCCTCAATACCATTTCCCATTCGGCACTGGTGCGAAAGTTGGCAGATAAGAATTCGTCCGCATCAAGGGCGATCAGGAGGTTTTGGCCGGGAATTCGCCGGGCGGCGTCAATGAGCAACTTCTGGCGCTCGGGCTCGTTGAACTCCTTGGCATCGTTCTCGATCAACAGGACTTTAGGAAAGCGGCGCGCAATCTCCCTGGATCCGTCATCTGACCCCTGATCAGCCACGATAATATAATCCGCCCAGATTGATGCGCACATCAGGAACCGCTCGAGAATCCATGCCTCATTCTTAACCGGAGTGAGGCAAATAACCTTGGGCTTGATCATTGTTCTGATCGTGGATAAAATGTGATTAAATCTCCGTTCCATACAAAGGGACGGACAAGGATGGTGAGCGCGCTGCACTAATACTTCCGCCTTATCGGCGCGCGCCAATAAGCAGCATTAATGGCACTAGTAATCCAACCACGAGGTGGCCTGTTGGTTGACTGATTCCATGTCGGCTGTGTTCGGGCCACCGAAATGAAGAAAGAAGGAGTTTTGATACGCGGCGTTGATACTGACTTTGCGGATCGAAGGCAGTCCCACCATCCTGCTCAGTTTCTTTTTGATTCCGGCGATCCATTGGCGATCCTGTCTGGGATGGAGCAGGAATGGATAGTGCAGTAATTCCAAATACGGCCACATCAGATTAAAACGCGGATCGATCCAATGAACAAATTGTGCCTTGACGAGTTCATAGGAGAGTGGCCGCATTTCCATGTGCCATTCGCGCCCACCCTTTTCTTCGTAATTCGCATAGACGCTTTCAAGGACGTCACGATGATGCCGTGGTGACAACACCAGCACTCCGGTGTTGACCACACGGTTCACTCCCGGCGGCAATCCGTATTGCGTGTAATATTCGTTCGGGGTCCAGTTGATCACGGCATCCGGCCAGTATTCCAAGGCGCGTTCCAGAAATCGGCGGGCTGCCAGAGGTTCCGCCAGTGAGCCATTGATGTCCTCGGCACCGCCCACATTCGCAAGCGGAACTCCTTCCGTGACATCAGGCGCGGTGCGGTTGTTGAAGACGATGTCCGAATCCACCCATACAACACGCTCATATTCTTGCGCCAAGCATTTCTGTCCGAGGATCAGGCATTTCTGCCATGCGACCGACCGCTTTTGTGCGCGCTCCGAGTTATCAAGCGGTTGACTCAAGCACAGGATGTCGAATCCATATTTATCCGCGTATGCTTGCCAGTTCGGCTCACAAACCCGCTTCCAATCCCCATAATACCTGCCGCCGATGGCCAGCGTGACAATGACCTTGTTGTTCTTCATGTTCGAGTCTAGTCGTATGATGTTATCTAATGATGGTGATTTCAAAGCACTCATGAGCATCCCGCCATTACCGCATCATGCGGCCGATCAATAGCAGCAGAGTGCGACAGGCTTCTGATTCCTACCAATAACACCCACCCTCCACCTGAGTGTTCGATGCCGGCGTTTCCGCTTTCATGGGGCGCATCCAATGCTCGTTATAGAGATTCTGGTAAGACGTTCGGCTGTCCCAGCGCTTGCCCTTGATTCCGAATAGAAGCTGCAGCGCCCCGCCAAGATGCACCGCCTTCCTGCCCATCCGCTTGGCGTGGGCGGCAAGTGGCAATCCATAGGCACCCGCCCCGATGAGCGCCACGTCGAACTCAATCGTCTCCATCTGACCGCACATCCAATCGAGCGCATCAGACCACGACCGGAATCCCCCATCCTGCCCGCCCGCAGACCAGACGGGCCGAAGGGTATGAAGTTCAAATAACGGAAGTGTTGCCGAGTTGCGAAACAAGGATTCCCGCTTTGTATACTGGAATTTGATGCTCTGGTCAAACGGATGAATCACAAGCACCACCTTCCCTTGCAACGCCCTCGTCCAAGGCTGTTGCGCCCAAAACGGCTCCATATCAGCTATCGGAATGACACGTGCCAGGTGCAACAATGCTGCGAGATCTGCCTCTCCGGGACTTAACGAACCCAGCACATCAATGAGCTGCATATCCTCGAAATACCGTTGGGAAAACATTCGAAGTGTTTTCACATTCCTGGGAAACACGCCTGCCGTTTGATGCAACAAGTCCAGGTGAACCTGCTCCCACCAGAATGGCCCATGATCACCGCGGAGAAATCCCAATACTTTTGCCGACACGCGTTTCCCCCGCCCGAACCACGCCCGCCTGAGGGTGATCATTTCTGATCTTCCAAAACGAGCGACCATACACGGCTGGCTTGACATCAGATGATCGTAAATGAGATGTCCGGCTGCCTCACCGGAATAATCCACAGGAAGGAACGGCCCCTCCGAATCGCGATAAATCCCATTCCCGAGCATCCGGCGAACCCGGTTCAATATTTTGATTGTAAGGCCATTAATTTTCATGGGCATCTCCATCCAGGTGTTTGCATGTGGCTTCCCGACCACTGGATCATGCATAATCGGCCACCCTGTGCAGGATCTTGTGTTCGATGAGCACCCCTACGTCGCGCCAATATGGGGAAGGCAACACGCGACCCGTTTTGAAGTAGTCACCCTCCGTCACCGAGATGGTAGCGGCGTGGTAGACCACATCATAAAGTTCGGAGGCCTCCAAAAAGCAATCGATCACATAGTCGCCGACGGTTAGCGGGAGTTTATCGATCGCAAAGTCTACATAACCATCTCCCTCAAAATATAATGGATCCCGGGAACTGGTCCAGGTTGAGAGAACAGTGAATATGACCCCCCCCCTTGCGAGTGACAGTCCCGCGCGACATTCCCTGCTGCCAGCTTCCCGGCATTGGTAATGGAGTCTCACGGTTAGGTGCTGACCCGTCGAGTGGTGATTTCGAGGATTGCCATTCCGGTCCAAAAAGGCAATCCGGGTGACAATAATCTTACCGGATCCTCCCCGGTCATGTCGCTCGCCGATTGGCAGACATGACCGGGACGAGGTCTCGGTGGAGTAGGTCTGGACGACATCAGCCATCGGGCCGTCTTGAATGACGGCACCCGCCTTGAGCAGGATGCCCCGTTGGCAAAGATTCAAGACCATCGGGATGTTATGGCTCACAAAAAGAACTGTCCGCCCCTGACCTGCGACTTCCTCCATCTTGCCAATGCATTTCTTTTGGAAAGCCGAATCACCGACCGCCAGCACCTCGTCCACAATGAGAATCTCCGGCTCCAGGTGCGCTGCCACCGCGAATGCCAAGCGCACATACATCCCGCTACTATACCGCTTGACAGGAGTATCGAGAAACCGCTCCACCTCCGCAAAAGCAATGATTTCGTCAAACTTTTGCCGAATCTCCACCCTCGACATTCCAAGAATAGCACCATTAAGGTATATGTTTTCCCTGCCAGAAAGCTCAGGGTGGAATCCGGTGCCAACTTCCAACAGGCTAGCCACACGTCCGCGCACGGTGATGCGACCCCGCGTTGGCTCGGTGATTCGGCTGAGCAGCTTGAGGAGTGTGGACTTGCCGGCCCCGTTATGACCAATGATCCCCACCACTTCTCCCCGGGTGATGCTGAAGTTCACGTCGCGGAGCGCCCAGAACTCCTCCGAACCTTTCTTGACGCTTACTTTTTTTTGGCCTTTGGCACGAATGACATTGCTCGCCCAACGGAATGGGGCCCGCGCGGCACCTTCAATGGCGTGCCTGAGGCCGTCGCCCTTGGACCGCGTCGCGCCTAGCATATAGCGCTTCGATAGATTCTCTACTGTGATGACTGAATCGCTGGACATGATCGGGATTGGTAAGAGAAAAATATGCCGATGTGCGAATTGAATCACCTCCACGGCGCTGTGTTTGAATGCATTGAGATTGCCTATTCTGCCGGGGGGGATCAGATCACATCGGCGAATGTCCGTTCGGTCTTGCGGAAATACCAGATTCCTGAGGCAATCACGAGTGATATGCCTGCCGCAGACAGCAGCAGACCAGGCACATAAACCGTATTGTCCCCGCCAAGGATAGCCCATCGGAATCCGTCAATCACACCAGCCATCGGATTGATCGAGTAAATCAGCCGCCACTGCTCGGGCACCGCCTTGCTGCTGAAACCCACCGGGGATACATAGAGGCCGAACTGCACGACAAAGGGAACGATAATGCGAAAATCCCTATAACGGACCATCAGTGCAGAAATCCATAGACCAGCACCGATCGCCGCCGCCAGGGTGAGCAATACGAACAGTGGCAGGACCAGGATCCGCGGGCTTGGAGAAAATTGGTAGTAGATCATCAGACACCCCATCAGGACTGCAGAAATCAGGAAATCCGCAAAGCTAGTGATCACGCTGCTCGCCGGAACAATCAGCCGTGGAAAGTAGATCTTCGAAATCATGCCGGAGTTGGCGACCAGACTATTGCCGCTTTCTGAGAGGGCGGCGGCGAAAAACTGCCATGGAAGCATGCCGCAGAAGACGAGGATCGGATAGGGCACACCGCCCGAGGGCATTCCGGCCAGTTTCCCGAACACGAACGTCAAAACCAGCATGGTCAGCAGCGGACGAATCACTGCCCAGGTAACACCCACCACGGTTTGCTTGTATCGGACAAGCAGGTCGCGCCACGCCAGGAAGTAGAAGAGTTCCCGGTAATTCCAGAGATCGCTCCAATACTGGCGCTCGACACGACCGGGCTCGATCACAAGCTCAGCAACACTGTTTCTTGATTCAGGTGAATAGGACATAAGGTGTTTTTTGGGAGATTTGGTTTCAATCAAGCGGACTTTAGGCGATGGCTGGCACCACATTGGCAGGCAGTGATGCTAGCGAGCGGACGCGGGGCCAGCCTGGCAACCGGCGGCGCAATGCCTGACGCTTGCGCAAGAAATACATCCGAGCCCTGGCGATGAGGCGACCCCGGGGACCGGAGTCGCTGAGCTTTTCAGCGAGGATAATCTCCGCCTGCACATCAGCCAGGGCGCGGCGCACCAACCGCCCTGCCTTTGAGTCGTTGCCGGTGGCCTCCCCAAGCATGCCTTCAAGCACCCCCCGCCAGGCACGCGCATGGGCCAACGGGTCAAGCATGGCACGCACTCCGATTCCGCCGGTGTCGTTATACTTTGCTACCAAGGGGTCCGCCACAAACGCCCATGGGCCCAGCAATGACAGGCGGAAGGCAAGATCATAGTCTTCGAGCAGGCGCATATCCGGCTTGAACCCGCCGACCCGTTCGAAGGTCTTGCGGCGAATGAGGGCGACCTGGTTAAATAATATAAAGCGGGTCGCGAGAATCGATGCCGGATTCATCCAATAGCCCTCCATCAGACCACTCATCACATTGGAAACCTCAAACGTCGTGGCGCCGCAATGGTCGCCATCGATCAGAGAGGCATTGCAAATGCAGCACGGAACCATTTCCCCTCCCGCAAGCATTAACCTGACCTGCCGAGCCAGTTTCGTAGGCTTCCAGGTATCGTCCGAATCCAGGAAGGCGATGAATTCACCGCGCGCCACGCCCGCTCCCGCATTTCGCGCTACGGAGGGGCCGCTGTTGGACTGCCGGATGACGCGGATCAGATCGCCATAGTGGCTGAGTGCTGCCGGGGTGGAATCCGTGGAACCATCATCCACCACAATGATTTCAAAGGGATGATAGGACTGCTCTAGCACACTGTGGATCGAGCGCTGCACAGTATCCGCCCGATTGTATGTCGGGATAATTACTGACACCAGAGGGGCGATCATTGGAAGCAGCTGGGTTTTGGCCGGCGGATGATCCTTGCAGGCGATCCGACAGCGACGCATAGGTCGGGAACGCTTTCTCTGACCACAGAGTTGGCACCCACTACGGAATTCCTGCCGATGGTGACGCCCGGGAGGATCACGGCACCATATCCGATCCACGCCCCATCGCAGATTGTCACCGGTGCTATTTTGGTCACGCCCTGGTCCTTGATCGGCACCACGCTCGATGCGCAGGCATGGGAGTGATCGGAAATGTAAACCGACTGTGCAATCAGCACGCTGCGGCCAATATTGACACGCGAGATCGCCGTAATCGTGCATGAGCCGGAAATCGAGGTCTGATCTCCGATCGAAAGGACCGGCTTGGATGTCGATGAGTCCAGATTCATGACCTCGAGCCAACAGTTCGTGCCAAGGTAAACCTGACTACCGATCTCAATCGCGGCCTCGCCATACAAACGTACCGGCAGACAGATCACCGAGCGTGACCCAAAGCGATAAAATGTGTTCGCGAAAAGCAGGGAGCAGAACTTGTCGCGCAGGCGTTTGGCCATGCGGTAGGCATTTAGGAACAAAGACATAAAGATCACACGATCCAGTGATAGGTGGAAAAGTCCCGGCGAGCCCGCTGTCAACGTCGAGTTCATCTCATGCGGCATCACCCGACGGCAGGCTTGATTCCCGACGGGTAAGAGTTCAGGACAGCGGCACCGCGGGACTGTTCAATCGCAAGCAATCGGTCACGGGTGCCGCGGACTGATCGGTCAGCATGATAATTGAGTACACCGAACTGATCACGGCCACGCTCAACCAAAAATAGAGCATCGATTGGTCAAAGTATGCCACGGAGAAACTGGTTACAGCGTGTGAGAACAAGCAGGCCCCGAAGCACCAGATCATGAAGCTTTGATTCGGTCGGACCATGATGCGCGCATCGTGAATCTCACCGACCCAGCGGAACGCCACGCCCATCATCCAGATCACCAGCGCCATCGCCGCCAAACCGCCCGTCACTCCGAATCCGATATAGTAATTGGTCACATCGGTATGATGTGGGTCGTTGGCAATCCCCTGCATCGGCATCCAATGCCTTGTCTCATCGGTGCCGAACAGCCACCATTCGGACAGGTAAGAGAAGGTCTGTTCAATCAGGAACGCCCGGTGCCAACCGGTGCTGCCCCCTGAGATATCAATCCTGGATATCAGGTAATACGGCGGTTTGTCCATTGTAAACATCAGCCCGACATAGAGCAGCATCGCGCCAAGCCGCAGCGCCTTGACCCGATTCTTGAAATGCCACATCACCAGGGCACCAGCACCGGCGATCAGACTCATCACCGGGCCGCTTGAAGCCGAGGCGAATACCATGACCACACCCGCGCCGATCCCCGTCAAGGCTGACAGTCGATGGTGCTTCAGAATGCCGATGAACAACGGAATACAGGTAGCTCCCACCGTGCCAGCCAGGATTGGATGGCGGAATGGGCCCTGAGCCCTGAGTCTCCCCTCGCGGATGACCACCCAGTCGGGCACGCCGCCGAAAATCGCAAAGCTGTTTCTGCTGGTGGCCTTTTCGACCAGCATCTCGATTGCGATCGGCACCAGCAACAGTGCCACGATCCTAATCACGTCACCAACTTCTTCTAACTCGGTGCACCAGACGCGGATCAGAAAATATATTAATGTCTGGTTGAATACCTGGCCACAGGCGTATATCGGACCCGCGCGCACTGGGTCGTGGAAGAAGCTGGCGAATATTACCCAGCCACCCCAGGCCAGCATCAATTTATCGATGCGATTGAACCCTCCGGGAAGCGCCTCGCTCTTGGCGTACACCCGAATAGCCCCAACCAGCAGCAACATGCGGTAAACCGGCAGTGAAATCGGGCCAAGATGGATTCCCTGCCCCAACGTCATGTAGGTGCAGCCAATCAGAAGCGGTACCGGGGCCCACTTGCGAGGCACCGAGATCAAAGCCGCGGCGCAGGCCAGGAAGAAAAAAAGCGCGAGGGGATTCATCGCAGTTGGATCATGGCTCACTCAGGCGTTGCGGCAGGATCCGCCGCCACCGCGCAGCGCATGATGGTTTCTCCCTTGGTGACATCCTTGGAGAATCCATGGGTCGCATCATGAAACGCCTGGCTGCAGCCGGACTTGATCTCATCGTGCAGCTCTATCATAAACACCCCGACTTTATCTATCCATCCGGCCGAATCTTCCATCACCTCGCGCTCCGCGCCCTCGATATCCACTTTCAGAAGATCCACCTGTGTTTCGCCGGCCTCATGCAAAATCGCGGCGATCGTAAGCCCCGGGACGGAACCAATTCGACTGCGATCGCGAGCGTCGTTCGCGCCCACCTGGAACCCATGGTTGCCATGGCCGCTGTCGAACAGAAACAGATCCATATTCTCACGCCACAGCGCGGCCCGAATGGGTATCACCTGCGGATAGGGCATCACATTCACACACAGCATGCGGAAGTTGGATGCTTCCGGCTCAAGGGCGACAATCTTAGCCAAAGGATATTGATTGGCAAAATAGACAGCAGACAAGCCGATGTTGGCACCCGCATCGATGATAAACCGAGGCGCGGCGGGCTTGTCGAAAGCATATTGCCGTTGGACAAGAACCTGCTGGTAAGTCGAGATATCAGTGGTGCCAATCCGCAACCTCACCGGGTGAGCAAGACCGCGCACCTTGACCCGCACCACCGGCTTGAATCCGGTAATCTTCGAACAAAGAAACAATACCACTCCCTTGATTCCAAGCGCAGTGTGGTAATGACGGAGTTTCAGCGCCATCCGATGAATTAAGTGCATAGCAGATAGAATAAGATTAATGTGGAACAATCTTGAAGATTTATCAGGAAAATTAGACGTGGTGTTCCAAATGCACACACCACGCCCGGGCTGTCCATGCGGCCGACGACCTGAATGAACGCATGCGAGTCTATCACCTGGCACGAAACGACAAGACCCCGGCCACCACCCGATTCATGTCTGCCTCGGTGAGATCGTTGTAAAAAGGCAGACGCACCAGCCGCTCACTCACGTCTTCGGTCACAGGGAAGTCTCCCGTCCTGCCTCCATACTCGCGGCCTTTGACAGATAAATGAAGGGGCAGATAGTGGAACGGACTGGTGACTCCGAGTGCCCGCAGGTGCCTGATCAACTCCTGTTGGTCTCCTCGCGTTGGCAACAGCATGTAAAACATATGATAAGCTTGCTCACAGTGCTGTGGAATGACAGGCAGGCGCACGCCATTCTCAGCGGCCCATGTGCCAAGACTCTGGGCATAATGCGTCCATATCCGGCGACGCATTTCCTGAATCTCCCGGCAGATCTCGAATTGGGCGTACAGGTAAGCAGCCAGCATATCGGACGGCAGATAACTCGACCCGATATCGACCCAGGTGTATTTATCCACCTGGCCGCGGAAGAATCGACTGCGGTTGGTGCCCTTCTCGCGGAGAATCTCGGCACGGTCGGCATAGGCGGGATCATTGATCAGGAGTGCCCCGCCCTCTCCACAGTTGAAGTTTTTAGTTTCATGGAAGCTCTGGGTGGCTAAGGCCCCAAAGGTGCCGAGATAGCGGCCCTTGTATTTCCCAAACAGCCCATGGGCATTGTCTTCCACAACCGTAACCCCATGACGCCTTGCGACAGACATGATCGAATCCATATCACATCCGATTCCGGCATAGTGGACCGGGATGATCGCCTTGGTCTTCGATCCGATCAAGCCTTCCACGGCCGATTCGTCGAGATTGAGCGTGTCCGGCCGAATATCACAGAACACCGGAATCGCGCCATGGAGCACAAAGGCATTGACGGTTGAAACAAAGGTGAAGGATGGAAGAATCACCTCGTCCCCGGGACTAATCCCGAGCAGCAGGGCGCACATTTCCAGCGCGTCCGTGCATGACGTGGTCAGCAAGGCTTTGGCGACTCCCAATTTTCTTTCGAGAAACATGTGACACTTTTTGGTGAATGGACCGTCGCCACAGGTATGCGCATTGGTGATCGCCTGCCGCATATAATCGAATGACTTCATGGCGGCATACGGCTCATTGAAATGAATCACGGATGGAATGCTCTGATCTGGAGCCACATCAGTTGGAGTAGGGGTGATCATGTGGGTAATATTTTACCATGAAGAGATGTGTCTGGAATCACGCGGCCGGAAATTGTGCCCCAACCACAGTCTGGTGCCGGCTGACGACGTTACGGTAAGAAACAAGCATCTGGCGGCCTGCAGCCGTCCAGGTCAGTTCGTCAGCAGTTTCCAGCGAGGCTGTGCGCAAGCGGGATAACAAGGACCGATCTTCATGGACCCGATTGAAATGATTGGCAAGGGTTTCAACGTCCCCCGTGCGATGAACCAGCGCGTCATGCTCGTGCTCGCAAACCGCGCCGGTCGAATCCGAGACCAACAGCACACAACCGCAGCCCCTGGCATCATAGGTCACCAGCGCGCTGCCTTCTTCAATGCTCGGCAATACCAACACATCGCTCGTCCGCATGACGTCGGCCAGGTCTTTGCGGAATCCCAACCTCCTCACGCTGGGATGGGCTAGCTGTGTGCAAAGCTTTTCGGCGTAGCCTGGAATGAACTCGCCAACGACCAGGAATGTTCCGTCGTGGCACGCGCTGGATTGCAGCCATGCATCCAGCGCGTAGTGGAGGCCTTTTCGAGGCGCGCAGCCGCCTGCAAAAAGCACGGTCAAGCCAGTCCTGGATTCCACACGATCCGCTGTCGGATAGCAGGCTGACTCATCAAAACCGTACTGAAACCTCGCCAGCTTCGCAGGTAGGAATCCGCGATCCACGAAGGTGCGTGCCACGAATTCCGACGGGCAGAACAAGGCATCGGCCAGATTGTATTCGGCCTCTTCCCGGCGCAGGTATTCCGCATTGAACACATGGGGGTGTCCGTCGGGCATCTGGATTCCGATCCGCTCACACTCCCTTGCCACCACCTCGTAGGCAAATCCGGTGTGAGCATTGCAGCGTTCCAGCACCGTCGGAAGGCCCAATTCCCTGGCCGCGCGGAGGGTCTCAAACGAACCCAGGGCGAAACAATGCACCAGGTCGAACTCCCCTGCCATGCGACGAAGCCTACGGGCCACAATCCAATCATGGAGCCGACACGCCCGCATTTTGCCTAACAACTTGTAAGGAATCCTCAACCGTCCGCGGCTGAGAGTCGGTTGAACGCTGATTTCTGAAGGCAATGGCTTATGGAGAACGCCCGGGAAAACCGTCACGTCAGCACCGGCTTCGTGCAGGTGCTTCACATGCTGCCAGGCGGCATAGCATATTCCGCCGGCGCCGATCTTGTGTGGGAAACTGTAAAGCACGCGCAGTCTTCTGTCTGAATTTTCAGTCATCGTGTTATGGGTGAGGTGCCCAACGGATCGAAATCCGCCGAGGAACGCGCCAGCATAAACCAAGGCTGGATGCGTATCATGGTAAGCATACAAAACGGCCATGGTTGGCCAGAGTCGGGGGCGTGCCAAACCCTCGGCTCACTGTCCGAGCACGCGGAGTCCTGTTGGCTGCGCCGGGCGCCCCGTCAACAGTCCATAGTGAGCGACTGTTTGACTGCCAACATAGGCATATAACGCCAGGCAGTTGAAGCTTGACAGCGCCGCCTGCTCGGTGCGGAACGCGTAACTCTGGGCAATCTGAACCGCAGCACCGCCGTTGGCCGACACGGTGACGCCGTAGGTTTTCGACACCATGTCCACGTTGATTCGAACAGCATAGACGTTGCCCGCCGAATAGGGCATATCAACCAGCGAGGAATAAACACTTCCATTGCGCACATCGATTTTGCCACCGGTGTTGAACCGGACGATGCAGGCCAGGTCACCGTATGCAGTCACGGGATTGACGCCACCGAGACCGACAACCGCATCAATATTGTTAGCCGTAGCAGACATCTCATATCCGTATGAAAAGCTTGCGGTCTGGGTTTCAAATCCGATCGAGGTCCAGTTCTGAGAGCCAACAAAAGCACCGATCGAGTAGACGCCCGTGCTGATTGCGCTTGTCGGAATTCCAGACTTGAGAGCGATCGCCTTAACGGTCGTGGTGCTGGTGACAGCAAACGGATTCGTGTAAGCCGGACTGCTGGCACTCGGTGCACTGCCGTCGGTCGTATAGTGGATCGTGGCACCAGAGGTCGTGCTGCTCAGCGTCACCGTCTGGGACCCGATATATCCCCCAGGTGCGGGTCCAAACGACGGTGGCGCTGTGGACAAGGTCAGATTGGCCGTCGTTACGCCACTGGGATTATAGCCGCTGGCATAAGCGATCGCTTTGATCACACTGGTAGCCGTAACCGTGAAAGGCCCGGTATATATAGAATCGGAGCTTCCAGGAGTGGCGCCATTCCGCGTGTAGCAGATAGATGCGGCCGGCGTGGTGGTCGAGATCGATACCGATTGAGGCGCGTCGAATGTGCCGCCCGAAGGCGAAATCACCGGATCGGCCACCACCAAGGGCGGCGGGGTGATCGTGCCACCCAATTTGTGCGTGGCATACATATCCGCGGTGAAGGTTGAGCCATCACCGGCGATTGTGTGGTAACGCTCCATATAAGAGAATGCGGCCGAGTGATTCCAAACCGACTGCGCACCCATCAAATAGGCTGCCAGCCAAGGACCCATCATGCCCGGACCCACCACGGTTCGATAGACTGCGCCACCCCAACTACGGTTATCCTCATACGGATACCAGTTATGCCGTATGCCCCACTCGGCCATGCCCACATCTTCCTGGCGGTACAGTAATACTTCATGTCCAGGGTTCTCTTCGAGCGGACGGCCGACATCCGCCTGAGTGACAAAGAATGTTTGTCCGTCTTCCTGGAAGGTATTCAAATCCGTGCTGCCGGCCAGCGCCTTGAGTTCGGTGTCATTAAGCATCATCGCGGCGATCACCAGCGGAAGCTTGCGCCCGCATTTGTGGCCACCGTCTGCGAGAAACCCGCCCCCGTTTTTTACATAGGCGTAGATATCCAGCCCGTTCTGCACGATCTGGATGGCAATGGGCTGCTTATCAGCCAGTGGTTGATTGGTGTTCAGCCACAGCGCCACCTGACCAAACTTGGCGGCTGTGTCGCGGCCGTATTGCCTGCCGCCATCGGCGGTATTGTCCACCGGTTGGAGAAGGTTTCCGGACCAGATCTTGGCCCACTCGAACCAGGGCAGCGGCGGCACCTGGGCTTGGATCGTTGCTTTCGATGGCGTCGATGGGACGGCGGTGTAATTCTTAAGCACCGACCAATTCAGTTGGCTCACATTCCATTTCACGGTGCGGTCGGTCCCGAAGATACTCGGTCGGAAACTACCCGCAGCGGGCGGACTGCTCAGAACCGTCAGCGCGCAAACGGTCTTGATCCAGTTAGGATAATTATACTGGCTATTGGCCGATACCAGCACGTCACCCGGATTCAAATTGAACGGAAAGTGGAGGGCAACATTGAGGGCCGCTTCATAAATGACTTCGTCGGTGTACGGTGCCGTGATCAAGGGATGACTGTCGAAGCCAAAGTGCTTGTTGGGAATGGGATTGATCATCGAGCCATGCTGTGTTCCATCGACACTTTGAGAAGGATTTGGATTAATGTTGCTGATGGTCACCGGGCCGACCACCCAGGGTTCACCATTCACGAACGTTCCGACTGACTTGTCAGCCGAGAAATACCACGTGATTCCGTAATGCGTCACAGAAGTTGCTGCTTCCGCGGCGACTGCGAGCAGTCCCGTGAGCGTGACAAACACCAGGAACCACTTCAGGAATAATGATGAAGGTTTCATAATAGGATTGTTAATTGAGTTTTAAAGTCTATAGCAAGTGGGTTCTCTTGCAAAGAATATTCGATACCAGCCACGGGTCGTCGCCATGCGCTTGTCTTCCGGGAAACTGATTACCGCTGGTGAACCAGTTGCCTGCGGAGTTGGGTGATTCGGCGCAGCGTGCCTTTTTTCAAGGGTTGGCGTCCTGACCTCAACAGACTGATCTTACTGACAGCATCTCTCATTGCGCGCTGAAACTCATCCACATGACCGCCCACAAGCGCCTTGGTCAATTGACAGAGAAGACGTGGAGCCAGATAGGCAACACCCTGCCACAGGGGAAAGCATAGAACCGCGAGCAATACCTGATTGCGGGGCTTATAGAACACCTGAACTTCGCTCCTGCGCGAGGTCTGGTGGGCATGATGCAGGACCCGCAAGCCCGGGCAATACAGGATCGCCCCGCCATCGTCGAGGACTCGCAGCGCCAGCGCGACCTCTTCGTAGTGCATATAGAGAATCTCAGGGTATAGTCCCGCCTGAATCATCACCTCGCGACGGAAGGCATACGCCGTACCGCTGAAATAATCCGTAGCGAAGCTGCGGTCCTTGCCTTGCGCATGGGGAACCGGGTGCCACCAGCGGGGAAGATCGTCGGTGCTGCCGTCGGACGTCAATATCCGGAAGGCAAATCCGCTTGCGCCAGGACTTTCTGCAAAGGCGTCGCGCACCTTCGCCAGGAGGCGTCGGTCCGGGATGGTGACGTCGCTATCGAAGCCGACCACAAACGTGCCGCAGGCCGCGCGGATGCCGCGGTTTCGGGTGACACATGGGCCACTATTGGTGTCATTAACTAGCAGCGTGATCTGTGGAAATTCGCGCCGCAACGATTCCACGGAGTCGTCACTCGAGCAGTCATCCACCACAATGACCTCGAAGGCCACACCCTTTTGCCGGTAAATGTCGGCCAGCAGCGCCAGCATGCCGTCGCGGCGGTTGTAGCATGGTATGACGACACTGATCATTTTTCGAACGTATTAGATAGTGGGGCCAATTCACCGTGTCACACGAGAACGGTCCACGGGTTCGGTGGCGTATCCTTGCAGCCAGGTGCCGCGCTCGCGCCAAAGACTGATCCAGCGCCCGGCCTCATCCTCGCTGCGAAACCAGGTGCAGAACCCGTGGATTGACGCCCGCAGGCCGGTGCCAACTGCAAGCAGGAACAAACCGAGCCATTTCGCATGTCCGCGCCAGTGGGTTCTGACCAGACTGGCCTTACCCCCGAACAGCAGGATTAGTTTATGGAGCGGTGTTTTGGATGATTGGCCCACTTCATGGACTAATTCCGCATCGGGACAAATCGTGGGGTGATAACCTGCGCGCCGCGCCCGCATGGCTAGATCCACATCTTCCCCATACATAAAATATCGTTCGTCCATGCCATCCAGCTCATTCCAAACTGCTTGCGATGCCAACAGGAAGCAACCGGTGATGACGCCCACTTCGCGCACGCTATCACGCTGCCAACCCCCCAGTGATTCCGGATCAAGCCATCGGTTTCTTGGGAACAAGGTGGAAAGGCCGAGTGCAAACATCGTCAAGCTCCACAGCGTGGGCATGCCCCAGCAACACGAGGGCTCCAGGACGCCGTTCGACTTCAAGGTTCTACCTCCATAGATGCCGGCGGCTGGATTCCGCCGTGCGAAGTCCACAATGACATCAATCGCATGATTGAGAATCACCGTGTCCGGGTTCAGCAGCAAGACAAAGTCCGACTTCGCCTGGCTGACGCCAAGGTTGACCCCCCTCGCAAAGCCAAGGTTGGTTCCAGGTAGAACCAAATCCACGTCTGGAAACCGGCTGCGGACCAGAGCAACCGTATGATCACTCGAATTGTTATCGACCACGATGACCTGCTGGCTCACCTGCTGTCGCTGGGAGAATACACTTTCCAGGCAAGCTCCGAGGTGGCCAGACGAATTGTAGGACACGATAACGATGGCGACGTCTGCTTTCATGAGGTGACTTCCGATCCGGTTGATTCCCTGATCCCGATCACACGCGCGGGAACACCCGCGGCGATGGATCCTGGCGGCAGGTCCTTGGTCACCACCGCGCCGGCTCCGACAATGCACCCATCTCCGATGGAAACCCCAGCCGTGACCACCACCCGGGCTCCCAACCAGACGTCATTTCCAATCCGGACATCCCGCTCTCTCCGGAGTTGGTTGCGGAACGGCCGTCCAGGATCAAACTGATAATCAGAAGCGGTGATGAAAACCTCCGGCGCAAGTGACACAAAATCCCCGATGACAATCCGCCCGCTGTCATCACCGGCCCACAAGTAGCAACGCTCGCCGATATGACAGTCTGCGCCAATGACAATCCGCTCGCCGTTGCGAATCGAGACATTGGGGGCAAGCCTCGAATCCACTCCGATCTGAATGCGCCGGCGCTCCTTGACATGGCTGTATCCATAATAATGAATCATCCTGAGCGCATGCAAGAACGACCGCGGATCCACCACGCACAACAGGAAGCCGATCCATCTTTGGGTTGCAGCCATCATGGTCGTTCTTCCCTTGTGCATCCGTCCAACTGGTGGGCGGCCCGATCTCCGCACGGAAATCGTCACGACCGGCCACCGAATATGAACCCGCGCAATCCGGTCACCAGACCATCCCCGGCTGATTTGCCAATTCTTCTCGGCTGCACCAGCCCGTCCAGATGGTCGAGGCGATCGCGCAGTTCACATTCATCGAATGCCACATTCACACTCCCCAGTTCCATCATGCGCCGTGCCGTGGCCAGCTGATGTTCGCTCCGGTGCTCGCCGAGACTGGCTTTCTTGGGCATCACCAGAATCGGCTTGCCATGATGCAGGGCGAACAAAATGGTCCCCATACCCGCATGGGAAACAATCACACTCGCCGACATGAAACACTTGGCAAACTCGGGCGGCGTAAGAAACCGGGCGAAGCGGATGTGCCGCGGTTCCCAGCCGCCCTCGCCGATTTGGGCGAAGACGTCATCCCGGGCATGATCGCAGGCCCAAGCGTCCACCACCCGTACCATTCGGTCAAAGGGCAAGTCAGTTCCGACGGTGACTAAAATCATAGCACGTTGCCGATGTATTTCGGCCCTCCATCACCTGCCAAATGCGGCCATTGCGTGAGCCATAAATCTGAAAAGGCACCGGCCTTTTGTCCGGACATCGACAATTCCTCAGCGTTGGCCACGCTGTCAATCCACACCACGCGGGCCCCGAGCCACTTGCCGATCCGGACCCCGAAGTATCCCGGAGCCGCCCCGGTCGTGATGACAATGTCGGGCATCTCACGAACCATCAGTGACAACACTGCCAGAGCACAGCGAAGCAGCGCCAGCTTGTGCCACCGGTTCGCATCGGGAACAAGCCTGAACTCGGCATTGCCTATGTTGTCACGGTATTCTTCCCTGACGGTCGCGAACACTACGTCACACCCCTCGAAGGCCGGCCTCAGCCGCAACAGCTGTACCCAATGCCCGCCTCCCGACGATATGGCTAGCAGTTTGGGCTTCGGGTGTGACATGTCATTCATACCTCAAGCGTTGCGGCTGGATCCACCCTGTTGGCGTCACCTGCATTGGCTCAGCCTTTGAATGCCACCATGGACTTCGTGAACAGGCAGAACCGTTCCCTGATAATGCGGCAGTCTGGAAACAGATAGCGGAACATCCTCATATCCAACAAATACGGTTCATCATCCACCTGGTGCATTGCCGCATCCAGATCCAGCGCCCGCCCCCGCTCGCCCATTTTGAATCGCAACCACATCGACGACCGCAACGGCTTGGGCAACCAATGGTGCGCGAGCTTGATGAAATGGGGCTCTATCGGAAACCAAAAATAGGGAGTCTGCACAAACACATGCGGGGCGAGTCTCCTGACCTCCCGCGCGAAGGCCTTGATCCGGTCCCAGTTCCCGACGTGCTCGATCACCGAATTGGAGTGGACGATGTCAAACGAATGATCCGGATACTGCTCCAAATCACACGCATCTCCCGCCTTGTGAAGAAATATGCTGCTGTCTTCACCCACCAGCTCGCAGGGCAGATTCAGAATGGTGATTTGCACGTCGTGCTTGGCAAGGAAGTCGGCCGAGAGCGCCTGCCAGTAGGTATCACGGCCGCCCAGGTCGAGGATTCTGACATGGCCCTTTTGGGCGTGGACTCGCAGGATCAGTCCTACCAGCGGGGCCAGCCTGCGCGCGCGCATTCTGGCGCCAAAGGATTTCGGGTCGTCGTAGTTAGTTAGAGTGCTTGTGTTCATACGGGTTGGTTTGAATCATGGTTGATCCGCGGGGGCGGGATTTCCGGCGCTAGGACGTTCCCGTCCGCCGGCCCCGGCGTTCTCGCTAGGACGCTCCCCGGCTGAGCAGCACGACCGGGATAGTGAGCAGGAGGATTTTCAGGTCGAGCCACAGCGACCAATTCTCGATGTATTCGTGGTCCATCTCCATCCAGCGGTCGAACGAGACGTGATTGCGGCCGCTGATCTGCCAGATGCAGGTCATGCCGGGTTTGACCGACAAGCGCTTGCGGAACAGCCATGCATATTTTTTCACTTCTTCGGGAAGTGGTGGCCGTGGGCCCACCAGGCTCATTTCGCCACTCAGCACGTTGAACAGCTGGGGCAATTCGTCGATGCTGGTCTTGCGCAGGAGGCGGCCGAGGCGGGTGGTGCGAGGATCGGCTTCGATCTTAAACGCCGGCCCGTCCAGCTCATTGAGGTGGGAGATGGCGAACTTTCGCTGCTCGGCGTCGGCCACCATGGAGCGGAACTTGTAGAGCCTGAACTGGCGCTGGTTCATTCCCACCCGGTACTGCACGAACAGCACCGGCCCGGGGCTGGTCAGCTTGATGAGAGCGGCCACCACGACCATCAACGGGAATAAGATCACTAGCACGATCGTGGATAGCACCGCATCGAGCAGCCGCTTCACCAGCAACTGCATCAGCATTTGCTCACGGAACAGGGTGACAACGTACTCGTTATCCAGTTCCTCGACATGCAGATTCTTCAGCAAGGCCCCGTCTGCGATGTTGGACATCAGGCGGACCACGATCCCAAGGTCGCGCGCATCGTGCACGATTCGCGCAATATCGCTGAAGCGGGTTTCCAGGGGCAGGCACACCATGATTTCATCCACCCGCTCCCCGGTCAGGATCTGGCGGAGGTTGGCGAGCAGTCCGAGCACCTTCCAGTTATCGGGCACCCGCTGTTGCCAGCTTTCCATGGCCTCCGGTGTCTCGGCCACGACGCCGACGATTTTATAGCCGAGCTCCGGCTTGTCATCGATTTTGGCCGCGACCTGGTGCGCCCGCTCACTGGCACCGACCACCAGCAGGTAGCGAAAGTTATAGCCCGAGCGCCTGGCACTCAGCAACAAGAGGCGGAGAAAGAGCCGGCTCACGATGCCAACCAGGGTCACCACTCCGAAAAAAATCAGGACATTGAAGATATGGAAGCTCTGCACCGCAAACAGGGCGCAGACGACCATCAGCCAGACCGATGCCAGGCCGGTGGCCTTCACCAGGTTTTCCAGCTGAGTGTTAAGGGCCACCAGGCGGTCGGACTTGTAACAAATGAAGAGATCGAAAATCATGATCCATCCGGACGCGATAATCACCATGCCGATCGTGTCTTCAATGTGGAAGGTGGCCTGCAGAATATGGCCGCCACCCTGCGGCTGGATTTCCGGTCGGAGATAGATGATTCCCACGGCCGAGATCACCAGAACCATCTGATCGAACAGGCGAAAGATATGAATCAACAGCTTGTGGCGGAGACGGATCATGGATATGTGAATAGCTGGCGGGCCAATGGCCCCGGGTGTCCGCTCAATTCTTGCCAATCAGCCAGCCGGGCGTGTGAGTCCGGTTCTTGTTAAAGACACATGACACGTCCGCCTTGCCTTTGATGAGTTCTCCGTAGCCCCAGATCAGGCCGTCGCGGTTGGTGTTTTCCGCATCCAGAACTAGCAACACCTTGTCCATCATTCCCGCCATCGTCATGGTGCGGCTAGTCTGCTCAACGGGCGGCATGTCAAATATTATGTAGTCGTATTCGCTGGCTTGCAGATGCGGCATGAGTTCATGCAGGTGCAGCGGCGAGAACGTCGACAGTCCCCGGTCATCCCGGCGGGCGCTGGCGCTCGCATAGTAGAGTTTTTGCGGATTGTCACGGAACTGGGTATGGCGCGCGAGGTGCAGCGCGGCATGGAGCGAGTGCCGGGGGATTTGCCCGAACAACGGACTTTCCTCGGGATGGAAGGCGCTCAAGTCCACCAGCAACACCTTCATCCCACGAATCTCTGCAAACGCTTTTGCCAGTCCCGCCGCGATCGTGGAAGTGCCGGCCTGTTCCGACAACCCGGTCACCGCCACCAGTTTGGGTTTGTGAGTCACATTATTGACTTCAAAATTGAACAGGATGCGGTCGCGAATGGTTTCCGAGTAGGGCAGGATGAAATGGTCCGGCTTGCGCGGCGTGACTTGGCGCGTCTGCTCCTGGGGAACGGCCGCGGCCGCCTCGTCAGCTTCGCTGGTGCCAAGGCGCAGCGGGTCTGGATCATGCGCCAACAGCGACCCGCCCCGCTCTTTCCTTGGAATGTAGGGAATGGACAGCAGCAGTGGTAGTTGAAGACGCGTCTGGATCTCGATCGGCCGGTGGACCCTGCGGTTGAAGACGAGTTCGATCAAAAATGCGAGTCCGATTCCTCCAGCTATGCCACCGCCAGCCAGTCCCATGATCAGTTTTTTAATTTTGCCGTCATAGGTCTTGACCGGTTCGGTTGGCTGCTGGACCACCGTAATGTTCGGCATCCGCGACGGGTCCAGAGTCTGGTCAATTTTGGCGTTTTTCAAGTTCACCTCGAGTGAGCGGTATTCGGCTTCTTCCATCTGCTTGCGGCGATCGACCTCCTCGATCTGCGCACCGATGGTGTATTGCAGGCCGAATTGGGTGCCGATCTCCTTGAGGTAAGTGTTATAGACGTCGATTTTCGCGCAGAGTGCCGCCAATCGGGCCTTCTCGCCCAACAAGTTCCACTTGGGATTCTGCGGATCCTTGTCCAGCATGACTGCCGCGGCAGCCAGATCGGGGTATTGCACCAGCAATGCCAACCGCTTCGCATCGTAGGTGGCGATTTGCTGTTGGTTAAGGGTTAGCAAGCGGTTTCCCGCCTTGAATTTGATGCGCAGCTCGAGATCGCGCTTTTGGAGGAAGGCGAGCAATTCCAGGACCGCCCGATATTCGGTGATGAGCTGTGGTGGAGCGGTCGCCACCGGATCCTTGATGCCCCCCCCGCCAGAAGAGGCATTGGGGTTGTTCGGGCGGTCGTCACCGGTCGCCACCGCCGCTTCACCCGAAACCTTGGCGAGTGCGTCGATGTTCGCTTGCAGTTCGGCGAAGTCGGCCTTGGCTCGCATCAGGCTTCCTGGGTCTTGGTCCGCTGGGATGACAACGCGCCGGTGGCGTCTGCCAGTGACAAGATGCCCGAGTCCGTTCTGAGTTGGTTGAGTTTTTGCTCGGTGAGTTTCAATCGCTGGCGCACGTCCTCGGTCTGCTTGGCGACCATGTCGAACGCGGCCGCCGAGCGGTGGATCTCCAGATGCTTCTCAAAATAGAGCGCGACGATTTCCCTTAATACCTGCTTAGACAGTTCCGGGTCCGGGTTGCCATAGATGACGTGAAGGACATTGTTGCTTTGCCCGATGACCACCTCCAGCTTGCCAAGGATGGTGTTCGCGGCATCCGATATCGAGGCCCGGCCATCAGATTCGGGGCACAACGTGTCGACACCGATTTTCTCAGCCACCGCCAGCGCCAAATCCATGCTCGTCAAAATCTCGATTTCGGTGTTGATGATATCATTTCCGGGCCGTCCACCGGGACTGGTCTGGGCCTCGTAGGGATCGACCGATCCCCGTTCAAGCACGTAGCGCACCAACAACTTGGCCTGGGACTGATACATCGGAATCTGCTTGAAGAAGACCGCCGCCGCGGCACCACAACCCAGCGCTGAGAGAAAGAGGATTTTCCATTTGTGCTTGCACAGCACGAACAGCACGTCCTGCACGCATAAGCCTTCTTTGTGAGTGTTGGATGGCGGTTTGGACATGGGAATCAGGAGTGGGGAGTTGGCGGGTAGGGAAAATCCAACAGGCGCGCAACCTCCAGGAAATTCATACGAGGCCGCCCGCGCCGCTCACCGCCCCGGTGACTAACGAGATTTGGCCTGGAGTCAGTCCCGGAAACATCGGCAGTGAAACGAATTCATCGGCGCATTGTTCCGCAACCGGGAAATCCCCGCGTTGATGGCCGAGCGCGCGGTATGCGGGCTGAAGGTGAATCGGTGTCGGATAGTGAACTCCACAGCCGATGGCCGCGTCAGCTAGAGCCGACAGCAAGCACTGCCGGGCACTCACCCGGATTGCATAGATATGGAAAACATGCCGTCCGCCATCGGCCACCACCGGTGGAATCACGTCCCGCGCTGAGGCCAACCCCCGGTCATAACACAGTGCGTGATCCCGGCGCTGCTGATTCTCCAGATCGAGGTGCCGCAGCTTGACGCCGAGGACCGCCGCCTGGATTCCGTCCAGGCGGCTGTTCCAGCCCACCAGCGAATGCCGGTTTTTCTGCGATTGGCCGTGATCCCTCAGCATGCGCAACTTGCGCACCAACTTCCTGTCGTCAGTGACCACCACGCCGCCCTCGCCGAAGGCACCCAGGTTTTTGCCGGGGTAAAAACTAAAACATGCGGCGTCGGCCAGGGACCCGACCTTGCGGCCTTTGTATTCCGCGCCGTGGGCCTGGGCCGCGTCTTCGATCACCCGCAGGCCATGTTTGCCGGCGATCGCAAGGATCGGGTCCATGTCGGCGGGATGGCCAAACAAGTGCACCGGGATGATCGCCTTGGTTCGCCTGGTCAGGACGCGCTCCAGCGCCGCCGGATTCATGGTGTAGGTCCGCGCATCAATATCCACGAACACCGGCTTGGCGCCTGTAAACCAGATGGCCTCGACCGTGGCGGCAAAACTCATCGGCACGGTCACCACCTCGTCGCCTGGGCCGATACCCAAGGCCAGCAAGGTCAACCACAAAGCCTCCGTTCCACTGCCGACCCCGACGGCCGCACTCACCCCACAATAGGCGGCGAAGTCCTGCTCGAAGCGCTCGACGAACGGGCCGCCGGCAAAGGCCCCGGCATCGATCACCTCGCCAATGGCCTGCAGGAACTCCTCCCGCCGTGGCTGGTGGTGCAGTTGAATGTTTTGAAACGGAACCATTTCTGTTAGCGCGCATCTGAATGAAGTGGCGGTTGTGCCGGGTTGCCCACCATGATGGATCCCGGCGGAACATCGCCGGTCACCACGCTGCCGGCACCGATCATGGCATTGGCACCGATGGTGAGGCCGCCCAGGATGGTGCAACCGGATCCAATCGACGCGCCGCTTTCCACCCGTGTCGCCTGGCATACCCAATCGCCAGACGCAGCCAACCGCCCGTCCGCCGCCGTGGCCCTTGGCCAGCGGTCGTTGGTGAACATCACGCCGTGCCCGACAAACACGCCGTCCTCGATTGTCACCCCGTCACAGATGAAAGTATGGCTCGAGATTTTGCACCGCGCCCCAATCCTTGCGCCACTCTGGATTTCCACAAAACATCCGATCCGGGTCCCCTCACCGATCTCGCAGCCATACAGATTGGCGAAACCGAAGAGTTCCACGTCCTGGCCGAGTGTGACGTCGGCGGCCACCCGCGGCCTGTTGGAATTCCTGGCGGTCATACTGCGGTGGTGGCTGGTCAACCCGTCCGTAACAACGACCCCTGGGTCAGCGGCATGAGGGTGATTCGGGGGTCCGCCAGCACGACCGGACCGCCCTGCGCGCGCAGCGAAAGCGTGCATGCCTCCAGGATGCGCACCACCTCGAGTCCTGCGGCGCCGCTGGACGCGGGACAGCGGTTCTCCAGGATGCATTCCAGGAAATGATCGCACATCCTGAGGAGCGGTTCGCACTGCCCGATATGGGGGATGTAACAATCCCCATAGTGGTAGGCGTAGGAAAAATCCGAAAAGCTGTCGTAATGGGGCGGGCGGTCGACCCTGACGTCGAAAATCCGGATTTTACCCAGCGGTTCAAGATCATTATACACGATCATCTTGCGGGTCCCGACAAAGGTCATTTGCCGTACTTTTTGCGGCTCCAGCCAACTGCTCTGGATGGTGGCGAAGCGCTTGTTGCGGAATGACAGTGAGAGATTCGTGACATCCTCGATATCCGGATTGATATGGGCATTGCCCTGGCAGTTCACCACCTGCGGCGGCTCGCCCATCACATGCAGGATGACTGATAGATCATGTGGCGCCAGATCCCAGGCCACGTTGATGTCTGGCTGGAAAATCCCGAGGTTGAGGCGCTGGCAATTGATGTAACGGACCTCGCCAATGTCTCCACTGCGGATGATCTCGGCGATTTTCGCCACAGCGGACGAATACAGATAGGTGTGGCCGACCATGAGAATCAGGCCACGCGCGTCGGCCAGAGCGATGAGCTCCTCGCATTCCTGGCTGGAACAGGCCATCGGCTTCTCAATCAGCACATGCTTTCCAGCCAGCAGGCAGGCTTTCGCCAGCGCGTGGTGGGTCCTGAGCGGAGTGGCCACGACCACGGCGGAGAGGTCGGCTTTGCGGAGCATGTGTCCGAGGTCGGAGTAGGCGGCGGCATTCGGATAGAGTGTGCGCATGTGGGCCAGGCGCCCGGCATTGAGATCACAGACGGCGCTCAAGCAGGCATCCTCCGAGGCGTTGAAGTTCCGCGCCAGATTGGGACCCCAGTAGCCATATCCGACGATTCCAAGGCGGATGGGCGTTCTCATGGCAGCTGGCGGTGGCGGTGGGGCGGCCCGCCCCGGGCGGAACCGCGTGCGGGCCCGCGATGCGCCCGGCTCCGACCGGCGGCGCGGCGCGTCCGGAATGCCAGCAGCAGCTGGCACCACAGCGCGGCTGGAGTCCGCATGATAAGATATAAGTCCGTGCGCAGCGAGGCGTGGCGCACGTAGTCGATGTCCATGGCGTTCATTTCACTGAAGGACGCCTGGTTCTTGCCGTTGACCTGCCATATTCCGGTTAGACCGGGCAGGACGGCGAAGCGCTCCCTGTGCCGCGGCGAGAACAAGCCATATTCAGCCGGCAGGCAGGGACGCGGACCGACGAGACTCATATCCCCGCGCAGAACATTCCACAATTGGGGCAATTCATCCAGCCCGGCGGCGCGCAGCAGGCAGCCACCCGCGATCAATCGCGGGTCACCTAGCAGGTCGAGCTTGATCAGCGGCTGATCCGCATCCACCAACTGCCTGACGTAGGAGGCCTGCCGCTCGAGGTCGGCATTCACGATCATGCTGCGGAACTTATAGAGCGCGAACGGCCGGCCGTGGCGTCCGATGCGCGATTGGCGCAACAGGGTGGGGCCACCGGCCACGAGCCTGATCCAGAGCGCGGTCAGCGCCAGCAACGGCAACACCAGCGGCAGGCTGAGCGCAACGCCACACAGATCCAGGCACCGCTTCCAGCCAGCCACGGCGGGGCACGGGGTCGTCCCCGGCGCGACCGGGGTGGCGGAGTCTCGACCGGAGGGAGATCTGGCCTTGCTGGCGCGGGCGGCGGGCTGGGTTGGAGTGGCCGGGTTCATGGGGACGGGGCGGAACTAGCGGGCAGCTCGTGCGCCGCCGGATGACATGCGGAGCTCGGCACGGCCACCGTGGAATCCGTGCCGAAACGCTGCCGCCCTTGGTCAATTGGAGCTGTGCAGCGCCAAAACCACTCGCGGATGATGAGGTCAGTGAGGAACGGGCGCAGGCCCGTTCGGAAATCATTCCTGACGCGTCATGTTGCTCGCGCAAAGGCGACGCGTCAGGCTGGGGGGATGGGGGATGTTCCGTTAGGACGGCTTGCTTTGGATAGATGAAGATTTCACCGGCCGCGGCTTACGGGTCATTTCGGAACATAGGCTTTATATACCACCATGTCCGTTTCGTAAGCTATACCTTGGTATATATGCGGTGAAGGCGTTTGCAAGGGCGCCCCCAATCTAACATCCGCGAGCGGGGCGGCCGCCCCGCTCAGAAGTCGATTTTAAGGCCGGCGGTGACTTGCAGCCTGGACCAATCATAGCGGCCGTCATTCAGGGTGTAACGGATCGAGGAATCAAACGCCACGCGGTCCAGGAACAGCTTCCTGCTGTACGACAGGATGGCGCTGAGATTGTCCTGTTGGCCCAACTGCGTGCCTACCGGGCCGACGTCCACATAATCCGAGACATTCATCTCCAATCCCAGGCTCACCGCCGATCTGAGGAGCTGCCGGGTCAGCGCGGTCGAAACCGTCAGGTTGTTGATCACGTAATTCACATCGGTCGGCGAGGGCACGGTCACATATTGGATGGTGCTCACCCAGCGCATCCGGTCGTTGATGGCGTAATCGGCCGCCAGGTTGCCGGTGAGTCCCAGCGTGGACCCGCCGGCATCACGGGCGTTGGTGGCGGATTGCAGGCCGAGCGAGGCGAGCAACTGCAGACTGGTCCCCATCAGGTATCGCGCCTGCATGCTGAGTGCCCAGGTGTCACGGCTTCCGATGTTAGATGATTCCGCCCTCATGTAGCTGAATGACGGCCCAAGGCTGAAGCGCTCGGTGGCCGACCAGAAGCCGCCGAGCTCGGTGGTGTAGTTTTCCGCGCCGACCAGGCCGCTCGACCCGTAGTCGGACATGCTGAACCTCCAGTTGGCGAACAAGGCGGTCCTGGGTCCGATTTGATAGGTTCCGCGGAGGTCGGCGGCCAGAATCGAGCCAGTGACGAAGGTGCCGCTGAGGGTGTCCGTGCCGGAAACCGTGTTGTAATTCAGCGCCGCCGAGATCACCGTCTTCGAGCCTTCGGCCCGGATGGTGACGCCCCCGGAATTATCAAACCCGTTGAGACTGGAATTGTGCTGATAGGCGCGGAGATTCGGTTGGTAGTTCGCGGACAGGGAGAACGGAACCCCGCCATCGGGATCGCTGAAGTAACCGACCCAGGGCAGGATATTGGTGGACAACTCGCTCTGCGGATCGTGCTCGGTGAGGAAAAAGTTGGAGTCATAGATCGCGCGGGCTTCCACGCCGCAGGCAAACCCGCCCTTGAGGACCTCAGTCGGGCCGAAAATCGATCTGACATCGGAGGGCAGGACGGCGCGCAAGCCGAGGGGGGCGGAGTCCGGCAGTTGCGCCGAGATCACTTGCGCGCTGGCGGGGGCCCACATCTGGAGGCAGAGGCCGTTGACGGCAAGGGTCGCGGCAAGCGCGGTCTGGCGATGGAAAACACGGGGGGAGTGAATCATAAGACAAAAAACTACACGAGTTAACCTATCCGTATGGAATAATTAGCAAGTCGTCAACATCATTGATTATTTTCTTCGGGAATCTAATGAACGCGGCGCGGCGGCCCGCACCAAGCGCCGGCAGAGGCCGCGCGTGGCGGAATCCCCCGCTCCATCGGCGTCGCCACCGCCGGCTCTCATTCCGTTAGTCCCACCCTGCGTCAGCCGCAGAATCCAGAGACGGATTCAAGCGCGCGTGGGTGGTCGAGCGAGGGGATTGGTTCAATGCTCGATCTGGAATCTTCCATTCACAATCTGAAGTGGCGGACAGGGAGGGAGTCGAATCTCCCCCTTGCTTTTCCTTATGGGAGTAAGCGATTTTGGAACACTGGCGACGGGTTGTGTCTCAGTATTGTGCCCCACGAATGCACTCGAAATGTCAGAATCTGTCAAGGCCGGCTTGGGGTCATTTGAGAAAACCGGGCGAAAGGCACCATGGGTGTTGCTGATTAGGCCAGCATCGCGGGCCTTGCGAATCAGTTGCTCGCCGCCCGGAATGCATTCGACGCATTTCCCTCCCTGAATGCGCCCGAGTTGCCGCAGGATTCTGTAAAGGGCCTTTGCTGCTTCCGTGGGGCCGCAACAAGCGCCCCAAGCCATCGCGAAGGCTTCCCATTCCCAAAAGTCACGGGATGCCGTTGGTCGGCTTCCTACAAACGAGAGAAGGTCATTGATTCTCACTGCCGCCGATTTGCGGAGTCCGTCCAATTTGGCAGCGGTTTCGGCGAGAGTCGCCGAACTGTAAGGGCGATTGCCCTTCGGCGGGCGGTGCCTGATTTCAAATCGCAGTCTGTCCGGGGCCTTGGCATAGACCACCCATCTTTCCGAGGATGAAAATTGAATCGTCACGGTTCCAGCGTTGCCCTCCCATCCGCGCTTTCCGTCGTATGCGTGAAGAACGGGCGTGATGTCTGCCAGTGCTTGCACGGCATCAAAACCATCCCCCCCAATGTCCCCGCAAGTTTCAGCATCCCACAGCGCAAAATCGCCGGGATGCCCGGTCACTTGCACCAATTCGCTGCCAGCTTCTTCCGCACAAGCCGCCGCCCGCTTCACGTCTGCCAGAATGGCCGCCATTGTCGCTTGAAGGTGCGCCCTGCGGGCGTGGAAGAGTTTGGAGAACAATTCATGCTCATTCCGCTGCGTCAATGGTGCGGCCCCGCAGTGCAAAACAAAACTCCGGGCATCATCCAGGGTTTCACTGCCCCCAGGCGGTCGAGGTTTCCACCAAAACAGCCACCCGCGCGAGCCGCTGATCGCGGTGCGCCGGGGTGGGACTTTCGTTTGAAGTGCGCTTCAATTTCTAAAATAATAAATGCAAAAGTCTATA
>Ga0194037_1000435_pt1 | contig 32511 bp, 19 predicted proteins | sample JunL306m_MetaG_FD_148653 | JGI IMG/M metagenome (GOLD analysis project Ga0194037, IMG submission 148653) | Anoxic zone freshwater microbial communities from boreal shield lake in IISD Experimental Lakes Area, Ontario, Canada - Jun2016-L304-6m | ecosystem: Environmental > Aquatic > Freshwater >...
GTACTAATCGGGGCACCATCGAGAAGTTGCTGACCCCCTGAAACTGCGAGCGTTGTGGCACTTGCGGTGTCAGCACTGATAGTTGCAGCACTCCCAGTAACAGAAACTGTGGCGGTTGGCACGGCGTAGGCGAATACTCCACCTGCTCCACAGGCCGCATTGCAACCATTTTGAGGCTGAATATCTGGAGTTGAGATGAGCATTGATGATCCATTGCTCGAAATGGCAATTCCCAGTCCGAATTCACCGTAGGTCGTATTAAATGGAGCCATGGTCTGCTCGGTGGCGAAACTAGCTCCGGTGTAGAGGTATGCCCCACCACTTGTACTATTCGCGAGCCAGTCACTCACAAGCAGGTTGGTGCCTGTTGCAGAAAGGGCAACTTGCCACCCGAAGGTATTGTCAGTGGACCCGGCAACTGGCGACGTCAGACTGGCAATGGGGGCATTTGGTGCAGCGACATTAAATACGTATGCGGCACCGGCTCCTGAATGCAGACTTGAGGCTTCGCTACCAGGGGCCCCGACGGCAACTTTCGTGCCATCAGAAGACACTGAAACCGAGTAACCGAAACTTGCTCCTTCGCTGAGGGTGCTATTGCCGCCAGACATTGGATCAAGCGTGGCATTCGGGCTCGCCGAATCCGAAATTGCACTCCACCCTCCCCCAGGTCGGTTGTAAACGTAGACAAGTCCACCCGCCACTGAGTTAACGGCGGCTGAATAGGAGCCAATTACGGCGACTGCTCCATCATCAGAGAGCGCCAATGAGGATGCGAACCGGCTATTTCCTGACGAACTTGGGTCATTAAGTCTTGTCGCAGAGGACATGGTCGCCCCGGCCCAGCTCGCCTCAGTTGAAACACTAAGGAAGAATACGAATCCACCCACGAGGTCACCAAGCAGAATGGTCTTTCCATCGCCCGATAGAGCAATGGTGCTCGCAAAGTAGGTAGTGGTGTCGACTGGTGCGAAGAATGAGGCGCTTGGAGAAGTTGGCCAGGTGATATTTTTCACGTAAACGTAGGCAACTCCCGATGTGGTCGCGACCAGAACTACGGTTCCATCGTCAGAAATAGCAATTCTCTGGGCGAAGCCATCATTGGTAGTTGGATTTTGTAAGGCGTCACTGATAGTCGCCTGCAAAATCCAGATGCCGTTCACAGATTTATAGATAAGTACTTGACCTAGCTGCGTGGTCTTATTGATTGCACTGATTGCACCAGTTTTTCCGTCTGACGAAAGTGCCACACTTTGTCCAAGTCCAATTGAGCCAGAGTTTTGAATCTCGGACTGAATCATTGGGTCAACGGTGATTGGATAAATTGCACTGCTGTCATCTACAACGAGGCTCACAATGTTGTTAGAAACGCTGAGACCTGAAGGCAATATCTTTCCCGAAGCATCAATTGCTTGAAGACCGTTATAGGTCATAACACTCGCACCCATTCCATTAACGAGTGTTAATCCTGATGTACCGTTTTGCTTCGGTATCAAGTTCCCAAGTGAGCGCATTGCAATCTGGAAAGTGTTGCCATCACCTGGTGGTGGTGAGGTGACGGTAAAGCCCTGCTCCACACTTCCGCCAAGATTTTTATACCAAACTTTGGCTGGTCCTAAATTCGTTGTCTGTGTATTTCCAGAAGTCGTCGTGGCGCCAGGAGTAAACAGTGAAAGACCCGAACGTCCAATTCCAAGGGGATCAAGTTCCCATGTGTCGTTAGAAGAACCGGTTGGCGACAGTGTTACTGCGCCACCAGTTCCGTACGAAGCCGCGAGCGCAGCTTTTGAAGTTGCTGAAATTGCGTGAGCGCTTGGACCAGTTGCGCTAGATGACTTGGTTGAAGCTGGAGACTGCGTATTTTGCAGTGACGAGAGCATTGCCTGCGCCGCAGCGGTACTGGCATTCTTTGCGATCTGGCCCGCAGTTGCTGGGGTGACATCTTTAGTTGGAACCGTAACGCTGTAGTGAAAATGTGAAGTTAGCTTGGTAATGATCTTTGAAGAACCCAGAAACCACGTGCCCCCAGGAAGTATTAGCGCGACCGCAATCATCGGTGTCGTAAGACGACGAGCTAATCCTGGGTAAACAAAAATAAGCAACTCCCTAAGCCCTAAAACTTCTAGCCACCACAGCTATTCATCAGACTTGGCCATAATTCCAGAGTTTTAATAATTTGTCAAAATATTTTTCCGATGTGAAACTAGGTGAACGCTTGAATTGAAATCCCTTTATTTATAGGAGTTTTACTTAGTGTGCATTTGAATTTGACATCACTTCGCGCACTTGTTCCACCGTACAGTTAAAAAAGTTTATTTGACAAGGTGGTGAACACGAAGTCGGCCTAAATGCGAAATTCCCGGTGCAGCTTCGCACCGGGAATTTCGCTACACCGATAGTTTACAAAGTTTTAATTCGTGCAGCGTTTGATTGGGCACTGTTTGCGCGAGCGGTAACAGTACGTAGATATACGGTAAACGTTGTTTTACGAGCAAGACCACTAATTATGTGGTTCGCTGCGAGCTTTGTCCAGGTGACACCGGCATTGACTGAATACTCGTAACTAGTTACTGCTCCTGCACCGTTGGCTGCAGGTGCTCTGAAAGAAACAAGTATTCCTGCGTTTAGCCCACGAACTGCAGTGATGAGCGGTGGTAGCGGAGCAATGTTCGGTGTTGCAGTTGCAACAAGCGAAGAAACGGAATTACCATTTGCACTCTTTGCCACAACTGACGCGCTGTAGAGTGTTCCATTCTTTAGACCGCTAAAGACACAGCTAAGTACAGTCGTTGTCTCACAAGAACTACTGAGTGATCCGCTTCCGACTGCATGTGCGAGTGTGACAATGTACCCAGTCACTGTTGCACCGGTCGATGTTGCTGCAGTCCAAGTAACAGTCACTTTTGCATTGGCCCCAGTTGCAACAACATTTGTCGGAGCGTTAGGGACTGGGGCAACAGGTGTTACGGCATTCGACGCAATCGAAGCGGCTCCCGTTCCAACCAGATTGGTTGCGGTAACACTAAACGTGTACGCTGTCCCGTTTCTCAGTGATGAAATTACGCAAGACGTTGAACTTGTTGTGCACGAACCTCCAGCAGGTAGTGACGTCACTGTGTACGTAGCAATTGCCGAGCCATTCGCAATTGCTGCACTCCACGAAACCGTGGCGGTTGCATTACCAGCAAGTGCACTCACGTTTGTTGGTGCACTAGGCACAGCTGAGGTTGGTGTCACTGCACCAGAGGGTGTAGAAGCACTACTTGTTCCATACGAGTTAGTGGCAGTCACGCTAAAGGTGTAGCTGGTCCCAGCTGTTAGTCCGGTGACAACGCAGCTCGTGGTTGAAGAGGAGCAGGTAATCGCGCCAGGGCTAGAAGTTACGGTGTAACTCGTTACAGCAGCACCTACAGTTGGTGCAACCCACGAAACTGTGGCGCTCGCAATGGCACCAGTGGCAGTTACGTACGTCGGTGCACCTGGAATGTTTGTCGTAACAATCGCTGAGGTAGCAGCCGTCTGATACACGGTTGAGGTTCCGGTGACTGTGGCGAGAACGGTTACGTAGTAGCCAACTTGAGTGCTCGCAAGGGTATACGTTGAAGAAGTTGCACCGGAAATAGCTGAGCAGCCATAAGGGACTGAATTTGAAGCGGAACTTGAGTAAACACAGGCATACCATTGGTAGGCCGTTGTATAGGTGCCGTAGGCCGTTACGTTGATCGTCGAGGTGAGAACATTTCCTTGCATGGCGGTTCCACTGATCGCCAGTGAATTAATAGAAACTGTCGCTACCAAAGGCACAGTCGTGGAACTGGAGAAAACAGTCACCGAACTAGCGCCCGATCCAGTAGTCACGCCATTGGCCCCAGTCACAGCGACCACAAAGTAATCCCCCGCGTACTGCCCAGATGGTGTGTAGGAACTACTGTTCGCACCCGAAATTGAACTACAGCCAGATGGAACTGAAGTTCCTGAGTTTGCTACCAACGAAGTGCATACGTACCACTGGTACGAAAGCGACGGCGCTGGTGACCCTTGCCAAGTACCTGCAGTCGCCACCATTGCAACGGTGGTGCTTGATGAAGTTGGCACGGTTGGGGCAGATGCGTTTGAAGGTGCCGCCGTTGAGAGTTGCGTTCCAGCTGCTGAGTACGTAGTTACCGTACCCGCGTGGCTCGTGGCGGTAACAGCAACCATCAAAAACGCTGTTGTGTAGGTGGCCTTATCTACAACTGTTGGCGTGTAGCTAGAAGCTGTTCCATTAGAAGCCACAGTGGCGCAACCAGTTGGCACTGAAGAACCTGAGTTACACACATACCACTGATAGGTGAAGCTCGGTGCCGGAAGTGTGGTCCACGTCCCAGGGCTTGCAGTTTGTTGCGACCCAGCAACTCCTGTTCCAGTAATAACAGGAGCTGCGGTGTTTACTGGTGAAGAATCAGCAAGAGCTGAGCCTGTGCTCGCACTGTAGATAGCGTACGAAGCAGTCGAGTTTGTTCCAGTTACTTTTACTAACAAAAACTTTGTCATGTCTGATTCAGTGCTGGCGTAGGTCGAAGCTGTGGCACCAGAAATTGCAGTGCAAAGAGAATCAAGATTCGATGGCGCTGCTCCTGAATGCACTGCTGGCGTTACCTGTGCCGTGCAGCTATACCACTGGTAACTCAGTGTTGGGGTTGGAACACCCACCCAGCCGGTTGAAGTCGCTGTGAACACACCTGACGTTGTTGATCCGCCTGTAATAGTTACGTCTGTTGCGTTAGTAGGGGTCAATGCTTGAGTGATAGATGACGAAGCCGTGAATGAACTGTAGGAACCGGTCGAATTCGTTGCAGTTACTGAAGCAATAACTACTGCCTGGTTCGTGAGAGTCAGTGAAGTCGAAGAGTTTGATATTTGAGTACAACCAGCAGTGGTGATTGTGGCCGATGACTGAGCTACTGCAATTGCAGTCACTCCAGATGTGCAGCTGTACCACGCGTAAACAAACGAGGTTGGAACTGGAAACCCACCCCACGTCGCATTGTTAAGCGTGAGTGTGCTCCCTACTGACGCTGTGCCAGAAATTGTTGCAGCCGCGAGTACTGATGGCGCAGCTCCAGCAATTTGTGAGGTTGAACTTGAATACTGCGTTGCTGTTGGCGCGACTCCGTTAGATGCCGTTACTCCGACGATTACGTACTTAGTGATATCACTAGCGCTAAAGCTATACGAAGCAGATGTTGCTGCACTTGTAGATGTGGCACCACTAATTACTGAACAGGTCGAGCTCAGAGTTGCTGACGCAGAGTAAACTGCAGCCGTGCAGCTATACCACTGGTACGTATAGGCAGTCATTGCTGGGGTGCCGTTCCAAGAACCTGATGAAACGGTCACACCGTAGGTGGTCTGGTTGGTGATTGCAGGTGCGACAGAGTTACTTGGTGCAACTGCAACTACGGCTGTAGCCGTTGATGGCGAGTACTCAATAAGAGTATTGATTGCGTTTGTCACCCGCTCTGAATAGAGAATCCATTTTCCTGCGTCACTGCCACTCAGTGTGTAGGTAGAAGACGTTGCTCCATTAATTGCTGTGCACGTAGTACCAGATACTGGCAGCGCCGTTGACTGTGAAGCCACTTGCGCGCTACAGCCATACCACTGGTAGGTCGGGACAAGAAGGGCACCTTTAAATGGTGTGGTATCTGATGCAGTTGCAACTGAGCCCACATTGGTATTTGATGGGCTGGTTGAAAGGGTTAGTGATCCAGTCAACGTAGGGTTACCGAACCATACTGACGATGCATATGCCGTAACTGGTCCAGTTGAGTCGGTCACGGCAACGGTTACGTTGGATCCAAAGTCAGAACTTGCGAGCGTATACGAAGAGGCAGTGTTACCAGCACCTGTGGCTGGCGTGCAGGTACCAGGAATTGCTCCAACCGCTCCAGTGATTGCACCGGTGCAGTCATACCACTGGTATGTGGCAGTTCCCGCAACACCAGTAGGGACTGCCACGAGCGTATTGCCCGGATAAGCAGTTCCAGTAAAGGAGACGGCTGAAATCGAAGCAGAGGCGATGCTCGATAGTGAAATAATCGAAAAAGCAGAAAAAATGAGTGTCACTAAAAATGACCTGACAAAACGTGTACTTGACATCACAAAACCTCTCTTAGGCGTTACTTCAATACTCCTACAAAACTATTCCGCTTAAGCCCAAGACCTTGGGAATTTAGTAAGTATTCAAGACAATTCTGAAGTTTCTCATGTCAATCAGCCCATAACCTTGATCCATGGCAACAATCGAAATCTCTAGCTACATCAATACATCCTCAGAAGTCCTCTGGGAAGAGTTGCACATTTTAGATATGCAAGTCATATGAATGAATGACGTAGCTCTACTATCTGGGCAAAGTTGACCTAGAGAGAAAATTGGCCGTCTAAACAACCAAATCTTTACTTCTTCTTGTAACCCGCTGGGCACACTGGGTTAAGTGCAGTCACCTTTTTGCTGCTTGCACCCTTGACACAAGTAATCGTCTTCATCACCGGCGGCACAGTTGTGGTTGTGGTTGTCGTGGTTGTTGGCATAGCAAAGCTCGGTGAGGCGTAGCTCACAGAGTTTGAAAGAGCTGACGCAGCACTCCCCTTGGAGTTGATGGCCGTCACCGTGAAAGTAAAAGAAACATCTGGGCCGAGATTAGAAATTGGACAAGAACTTGCACCAGATACATTGCAGACGTTTCCTACAAGAACCCCATTTATGTACATGTCGATTTGGTTATACGTCGGAAGATTTCCTGAGCTTCCTTGGCTGAAGGAAACTGTTGCCGTTCCACTGCTCATGTTTGCAGTCACGTTGGAAGGTGCCGTGGGCTTTGAGTAGACAAGTGGAAGATTGCAAGAAATAACTGTGATACTTACAGATCCATTGGCTGACGGCACTTGTGAAGGAGCACTGATTGTTTGGGCTGTTCCTGATGCTGAAATGTAACTACTTCCACCACCGCCACCTGCGCCACCTGCGTAGTAACGGTCATTTACATGACTTCCAGTGGCACCGCCGCCGCCGCCGCCATAATAGCCACCGCCACCTCCACCACCGGCTGCATAGTCACCAGAACCGCCTACACCACCAGACGTTGCGACCCCATTTGCACCGGTGCTGTATGTGTTGGCAAGGAAGCCATAATGTTGAGTAACGCCTGATCCACCTGCACCTGGTGCGCTGGCAGTGCCGCCAAAACCACCGTTGAGTCCTTGACTTACGAATGCTACCGGTGAACTTGTAATTCCATTTTGCCCGTTCAGAGAAGAAGTGCTGTTTCCACCGCTTCCACCATTACTCACAACTCCAGCACGTTGGTCCCAAGCACCGCCACCACCACCGCCACCGCCAGCGACAAGTGCTAGGGAGCCATTAACAGAAACGGTTGTCGAGCCACCGCCTCCTCCACCAGTTGTAGAGATCCAAGAAGTATTACCACCATTGGCGCCACCGTTATAGCCACCAACGCCAACTGCTAAGTATTGACCTTGCGTTCCACCACCGCCAACGTTGAATGAAAATGTTGAGTTTGCTGGTACTGAAAATTGCGCCGAAACGTATCCGCCGAGTCCACCGTCACCGCCGAGTCCACCGTTATAGGATCCACTTCCACCCGCACCGCCAACTGCAGTGATTTGAAATGTGCATGTTCCATTTGGAGATGTGATCGAGGTATCTGGAGCACCCGAGTAAGAAATTGTTGACACTCCAGAAGATGGCAATACCGTTGCCGAAGAGATTGCAGGAGCTGACAGCAGCAAACCTGAGCTAAGTAGTGCTGATGAAACTGCTAACTGAATAATTTTTTTCATAGGATCCTTTGAATTCAAGATTTTGTTAAAAGTTACTTTTGTACCATAACGTTTAGTGATTATGAAGTCAATTATCCAGTGAAAACACAGGAATTAGAAGCTGCTCCCCACCCATAACCTCTCCTACGTGACAACTATTCAAATCTCAGTCAACGTAAACGTTTCGCCGCAGGTCCTCTGGGAGGAGCTGCGCCATATAGATAGACACGTCAACTGGATGAATGACGCAGTCTCAATCACCTTCCTCTCCCCAACCACCGAAGGGGTGGGGACGCAGTTCTCCTGTCTCACCAAAGTCGGTCCCTTTAAAACAACAGACCAGATGACCATTACCCAGTGGGAAGAGAATAAGACCATGGGAGTAGAGCACACTGGACTAGTAAAGGGAACTGGAACCTTCCATATTGATCCTCATGGTGAAGGATCAACCATTACCTGGAAAGAGTCACTCTCATTCCCACTGTTCTTCCTAGGACCCCTAGGAGCACTAGCAGCCACTCCCCTTCTCACCTACATCTGGAAGAAGAACCTCACCAATCTAAAGAACATCGTCGAACAACCCAGCTAACCCCAGAAGCCCTTATTGGCTGTCAAGAACGAAAGAATCTAACTACTGCACCGTGTCGTCGGGTCCGAAGATAACAACCTCAGAAACACTGCCTCTTTTCTTTCCACGGAGTGTTCGAACAATTGTTGATGTGACGAGCAGCACTACAAACTCTGCACCACCTATGACAATCCAACCAATGGTGATTAAAAACAGTCCCTTAAAGAAACCCTTGAAGAATCCTTCGTGAATCATTGTTGCTAGCCACAGTGGTGGCCACGCCACTATCCAGCTAACGAGTGGGGCAATAAAAACAGTCGCGCTACGGCGCTGCCAGCCGAGATAGATACCGAGCACCACAGTGATAGCAAGACCAGCACTGCGCACTGAGTTGCTGTTACCAATTTGTGCCTCGTAACAGAAGAGGTCAATGGCCATGAGGAATGCCCATAGGACTAAGGGTCTGGTGACCCTTCCTTTTGAGCGTTCTTGTAGTGAATAAAAGACTGTACTCATGACCCCAACTTAGCGAGTACTAGGTTGTAAGAGTCCGCACAATCAACCACGGAGTTCATGTGCTTACCTTCATTACTAAAGCCTGGCAGCAGCGCATAATCCGCTACCTCATTGTTGGTAGTTGGAATACATTCTTTTCCCTAATAATGCTGGCCCTATCTCACAAATTGCTCAAATCAGTGTTTGGGACTGGAGTAATTTTCACAACCGCGTGGCTCATCTCTCTTTTTCAATCATATTTCACGCACAAAAGAATCATCTGGAGAACGAGCACCGTTGTTCGTCGCGAGCTCCCTAAGTTCTTCATAGTCGCCGGAGCTAACTACATTGCCAACCTTGCCCTAATTGTGGTGCTAGTAGATCACTTAAAGTTTCAGTTGATTTTGAGCCAAATAGCGATTGTTGCTCTCCTGACCGTGATTAATTACACAGTTCTTCGGTTATGGACATTCCACGAGCGACATGCTCATGATGGCGTAATTCACTAGACCGTGCACTGGTGCAAGAGCTGTTAGTTGCCGGTACGCTACTTGTATGGCTAAAGGCGTTCTAGCAATACTCGGATCTGGTGAAACCGCACCAGGAATGACCAAGGTCCACCGAGAACTTCTTTCACGGTTAGATGAGGTCCGTGCAGTAAACCTTGATACACCGTATGGATTCCAGCTGAATGTCCCACAGATGACTGAGAAACTCGTTGACTACTTCAAAGTTTCGTTACAAACAGACTTAAAACCACTTTCCTTCACTAACTATGAAGAATCGTCAGGTGTAGAAAAAGAACTTTTTCGACAAAGCGTTCGTGACTCAACATATGTGTTTGCAGGTCCAGGTAGCCCTTCTTATGCACTGAACCAATGGAAAGGTCTTCACTTAGAAGAGGTTTTGTTTGAAGTTCTGGAAAAAGGTGGGTCAGTCTGTTTTTCTTCAGCTGCTGCGCTAACACTTGGTGCATTCACTGCACCGGTATACGAAATTTACAAAGCAGGTTCACCTCTCTACTGGCTGGAGGGACTTAACTTAATGGGGCTGATTGGTCTCAATTGCGTGGTAATCCCACATTTCAACAATAACGAAGGTGAGAGTTACGACACAAGCTGTTGTTATCTGGGTCTCAAGCGTCTTGAGATGCTTGAAATGCTGCTGCCTGAAGGAGCCGTAACCCTCGGTATAGATGAACATACAGCATTGAAAATTGATTTAGAGACCCACATCATCTCAGTAACAGGAAAGGGTAGTGCATATCTTCGACACAATGGGAAGACTCAAGTTATCAATTCAGGAATGACAGCTTTATTTCATGATTTAAACATTGTGTTCGATTCGAACTCAATGGTGAATGAAGTCAAGGCCAAAAATAGAATTTACTCCCCTCTAGACCTAGCTAAAATTATTGAAGCTGGAGGTGATCAGGCATCGGATGCGCTCACAGAACTGGTGTCAATCGCTATCAGCGCGGATGAGAAGCACCCAGATATTAATTTATTAATTGATTCAATAATTGATTTTAGGAACAATATTAAATCGTCTGGAAACTATCCACTTGCAGATGAAATAAGAGAGATACTTTTGAGGGCTAACATCAAAATTCAAGACTCGCCATCAGGCACGTCCTGGTCAATACAGGGTCGTTAAATGATTGATAGGCACAGAAGAACTCCAGAATCAGGCTACTGTTATTGAATGAGAAAAACATCATTTGGAGAGTCAACTTCTTACTCATTTCTGGAAAAATTCGGCACATTCCTCTCCACCAGACAGATCAATAAGCTATTTAAGAATTTCGACCAAATGACAGTTGCAGATTTTGGGTGTGGTTACAATGCAGCGCTCTCCATTAGGAAAGCTAAACGAATTAAAAAATTAATTCTTTTAGATGTAAAGCTAAATCCATCATTTCAAGAAATAGAAAACATTGAATGCATAGAAGGGTATCTTCCTCATGCAGCTCAATCTATTCCTGAAAAATCAATCGATTTCATTTTATTAAACAATGTTCTCGAGCATGTTGTCGAAAGTCAAGAATTGTTGATTGCTTGCCATAGGTTACTTAATGACCAAGGATTACTGTACATCAATGTACCTTCTTGGTTTGGAAAGAATTTTCTAGAGTTTGCAGCGTTCAAACTACGAATGAGTAATAGCGAAGAAATCATGGACCACAAGAATTACTACAACAAAAAGGATCTTTGGCCATTATTGGTACGCGCGGGATTTAACCCAAAAAATATAAAAATGAAAGCTTCAAAGTTTTTTATGAATACAACTGCGTATTGCAAAATTAGTCTTTGAACAATTAGTGCCTTAAATAATTACATGTATGAAAAACTTGGAAAAGTAGTGATAGAGAAATAAGTTGTCAAATCCAAGAGGTCTGTCATTCCAGAAATAGTAAAAACTTAGACTAGACAGGTAGCAAGTGATGATCTGAACAGGGATAAGTGAATAAATAAGTGATGAATAAATGAAATTATTGATCTTTTGTAATCGATAAATGCCAAAAAAAGTAAATATAAGTAGGATTGGAATGAATTCTGCAATGTATCTTTCTGTACTACCCATAAATGAGCTCAAGAGGACTACCTCACTTAGAGCAGCAGCAATAATTATCCAAATACCCAAAGACCATTCGTCACGTCGATGCTTGTATAAAAAAACAAGTCCAATTAAAGCAGCAACAGATGAGAACAAATAAGTAACAGAAATGGGCGAGTAGGCTTCAACGTACGATGCACAAGATAAATATTCGTATGATGCCGATACCCCATGCCCAAAGAATCCAAATTGCTTCGTAGTGTAGGAAAACCCAAACGGCCAATTCCTAAAATTAGGTATAACGTATCTTATTAAATTCTCTGGAATAAACGCAAGTGATTCAGGACGGCAAGCTAATACTAGGGCTTTCAACTTTGGCTGAGTAGATACACCATAAGAATGAAGAATTGAGGGAAGGACCACACCAAATTTCCAAAAATTTAAAAACAAATAAAACGCTCCACTCATGGCTAATGCCACAAATTTATAAATTACTCCACATATTTGGGACTTATTTGTCTTCAACCAAGTCGAAACACTATTTTTTATTCGGAAATTTTCTTGATGAATAAACAACCAGGTCAATGTACATAGCAGCAGGGATGATAGCCCTTCCACAATTCGTGACTGAAGAGCAAGGTTCGCGGTAAGCAGAGAAATCCACCAAATTCCCTCTCTGCGATTTTGTAGATAGTAAAGCGAGATTACAATTGTCACAAGAAACCACGTTATCCCCCACAGAATGGCCTCTTCGTACACGTATCCACGGCTTCCAAGATAGATAATTGGTGAAGCTAATAGTACAAATCCAAATTGAAATTGACTTGGAGCGAATTTTGTTATCAATGTCAACTTATGGAAAAGAAAAATTGATGCAATAATAAAAAGAAAGATCGCACTCAGCTGATACGCAATTGAATAGCTAGGATTATGAGAATTGAGAATTAATTCCTGGGGAATCCTGATAAGAGACGGGAAAAGTCCAAAATAGCCCTCGCATCTGGTTCGATATTGGAAACAGTCCCCTGGAGAGCCATTAAATATTGCTGGATCAATTGACCATTTTCCATGGATAATTGAAATCGCTTCGGCTGAAAAATACGATGCCCTTCCAATCAACGACTCTGGCGAAGTTCTTCCTTCAAAGAAGCTAAAGGTGCCACTTGAGATCATGTACCAATAAGAAACAAAAGAGAGAAATCCAAAAATAATCAGAGTTTTTAACTCAGAGAGTTGATTAAGGTGAACTTTTTTCACTTAGCGTTCTATTTTTCCCGGAAGTGACTCAGTCATTTTTTGAAATTTAAATCTAAAACAAGATATCAACCACATCGGTGGGTCTCTAAAAGCTCTAATCTTCTTTCCTTCCTTGAATGAGCGGGAATGGTATGAGACGGGAACTTCGAATGGAATTATTCCTCTTCTAATCAGTTTGCCAACGATTTCCCAATCGAAGTCGAATCGTTTTGCACTGAATGTCAATCCCAAAATGCAGTCTCTTCTGAAAACTTTGTACATAGTGAATGGATCTCTCAGCTTTGTTCGATAAACAACATTAAAAAGTGTTCTAAAGCAATGATGAGCAAAATTTGCAATCCAGGAAACTAGTATCGCATCTTCAAAATGTCTTATTCCAAATCTGGCATTTAGGGTTTTTTGACGTGAACCCAAGACAAAACTCACCGTACCGTCTAATAATGGTTTCAACAAATTGTCGTAATCGTCCACTTCATATTCAGTATCAGCGTCCTGAATCAAGATGAAATCCGATTTCGAATGGCTAAGGCCAGTTCGAACAGCAAAACCTTTACCCTGTGGTTCTTTTTCAAGTATGAGGTTAACCCTTGGATTATCTACAAACTTTAGACATTCTTTTCGAGTTCCATCAGAGGAATTTCCCTCGACCAAAATTACATCAATCACCAAGTCATTAATTTGTTTCTCAAGAACACTATTTACAACTTGATATACCGATGAAACCTCATTATATGCAGTGATGATAACACTTAATGTTTTTTTCCGATTTTCTGGAAGCACAATTTCTCTTTTGTAAGCGACAAAACAAGTGCGCTTTCTGTCTTCGTTAAAACCAACCAAGGAGAAACCATTAAAAAATAACTCTCGAGTTAATTCCTCTCTACTGCTTCCGTGCGTTTTATCTTTATACCTATATTGATCAATTGATCCTATGAAGAATGATTGCAATCCCATTATTTTGTGAGCATCACTTAATTCAATTATTCGAGTGGTGCGATTCACAGACAGGTGTTTCATCAAAGCATTCTCTGCAACATCTAAAAAATTATCTGACAAGGATGCCTTATTACCGTAAATAAACTTAATCAATTCAATTTTTGAATCAACATTCATTAGAAAGTATATCCAGCATTTGATGCATCATTAAAAAACATTTTTACGGTGTCAAGTGAAAATTCTTCTAGGTCTTTTCCAATAGTGCCAATTTTCTTTAGAATTTCGTGAGTCACAGTAATAATGTGGCACCCAATTTCATCTGCCTGAACGATGTTAAAAATTTCTCTCGGACTTGCCCAAATAAGCTCTAAATTTTTATTTGAAGCCATTAAATCAAGTGATTTTTTCATAATCGGCAAAGGGTCAACACCGGTATCTGCAATTCTTCCTGCGAAAACAGAAATGCAACCATCTACACCGCCCATAAATGCACTGACTGTGCTTTCTACCTGAGGGAGCGTCATGAGTGCAGTGACATTTAGCTTTATCCCATCTGAAGATAGGTTTCGGACAATTTTAAGTGTTGACTCTCGTTTTGTATTTGTTATTGGAATTTTAACAAAAACATTCGATCCAAGCAGTGAAAGCTTTCTTGCTTGACGATCCATTTCTTTAATGTCATCAGAAAACACTTCCAATGAGATTGGCTTATCTCCAATGACCTCAATAACATCTTTGGCAAAAGCCTCATAGTCGGTGATTCCTGCCGAACGCATCAACGTAGGGTTTGTTGTGAATCCCATAATGGCTGGATCTAGAGTTAAGTTCCTTATTCCTTCAATGTCCGCACCATCAGCAAATATTTTGATTTTCACGGTAAATTCCCTAGAACGATACTTAGTAATTCCTCTATTTGAACCATAGCAAAATTAGCTTCTAAATTTATTGGGGGGTACTCATTTGAGGATGTTTTCCAGCTATATTCTCGCTCTAACAGAACAGATTTTAGACCCGCTTCCTTTGCAGACAAAATGTCAACCCACCGATCACCTATAACCCAAGAACTTGATTTATCTATTGACCATTTTTTGCATAGTTCTTCAATCATGCCCGGGAGTGGCTTTCGACAAGTACAACCATCTGACTTGTCATGGGGACAAACTTTAATCTCGTCAACATTTAGCTCATTTTTGATAATTAAGTTCATTGACTCTACTATTGAACTGTCTAGCTTGCCTCGAGAAATTTCAGGTTGATTAGTTACTACGAAAATTAGAAAGCCAGAATTCTTCAATTTCTCAATTGTTGATTTAACCCCAGGAAGAATTGAAAATTCTTCCATTGACATTGGAGAATGAGCAAAACCATCAACAAGCATCACGTTGTTTATGACGCCATCTCTATCTAAAAATATTGCTGATGTCATGAATCAGAAATACTTTTTAAATGGGTTTCGGTTTCTTGCAGCGATTGAGGCGTACCTATCTCCCAAAAACGGTTCGAAACTTCCCAGGCGGATAGCATTTTGGACTCAATTAGATTACTGATTACCTCAGACAGATCGAAGGTGCCTATGAGCTTACAATTCTCAAATGTTCTTTTCTTCATGTAAATTAATCCGTAGTCAATCCAACTGTAAGAACTATTTACTAAATCTTTTGAATAAGAAACAACTTTGCCAGAATCGATACTCAGGTTACTTTTGTCGTATAAATTTTTGTTTTCGAAGACACACATTATTCCTTCCGTTTCCTGAGTTTTGAAGAATTGTTGAGCTTCAAGAAAGTCCGTTTCAACGAGATTATCCCCATACGTGATCCAGAACTCATCTGGCAGCACATCTAATGCATTCAGTATTGCACCACCAGTACCTCTCAAGAACTCACCATCATCTACACACTTGACTTGTAGATCTTGATGCTCCCTAATCACATACTCCTTCACGATGTCGCTACCAACACCGAGAAGCAGAAAGACCTCAGTCACACCTGCATTGGCTAACTGCTTTAATTTGAAATGAATGAATGGTTTGCCGAGCACAGGAGCCATAATTTTTGGAATTCTTTCATTCGTAACACCCTTGAGCCTCGTGCCAAGTCCTCCTGCGAGAATTACCACGGGTGCGATTTCCATTATGAAACAATCACAGTGCTGCCCGAAAAATCAAATCGAAATGGTATTTCTTGCAAATTACTTTTTTTCATGAAATTTCTGAGGCCACTCTTTGACTCTGAATAAAATAATAAAAACCCACCCCCACCGGCTCCAATTAATTTACCCCCAAGCGCACCATGCGAGATCCCACCGGCAATCAAACTATTGATCAAGTCATGAGTTTCCGAGGGCTGTCTTGAATACTTTAATCTCCACTGCTCGTTCATCAATTCGGCAAAACCAAAAAGGTCACCGCTCTCGAGAGCGGTCATTGAAAGATATCCAAGTGCTTTTGTTTGGTCAAGACTCTCTTGAAGTTCATTTGGAGGTAAGAATTTTCTTTCATCATTCAACGCCTGAGATGCAGATCTACGTACCCCAGTGTAGAAAAGTAAAAGATTATCTTCTAACGTATTTTTAGAAGCAAATGACATCTCAAGATTGTTCAACTTGACTTCACCGGTATGGTCAATTCTCATTGTCCTAATTCCCCCATGAGCTGCGATGTACTGATCTTGTTTCCCAGATGGTTCTTTGAGTTTTTCAATTTCTATCTCACATGCTTCTTCAGCAATCGAAGTGTTCCCTGTGTCAGTGTTTTTATACGCCCTGAGAGCCTTTAGTAATCCAACTGTAAAAGTTCCAGAGGATCCCAGCCCTGTGCCCGCAGGTATGTCTGCAATCGAAGTAATCTCAATTGATGAATCAATCCCTGTTGACTTAAGGCACTCCTTAATCAAGGGGTGTTCTAGGCCAGCCACAGAGCCAGAGCGTTCAACTTGGCTGTATTTTAATAAGATTTCATTTTCAAAATTTTCGTGAACGGCAATGTAAACATATTTATCAATAGCAGCAGTTACGAGAAATCCATGGTCATTTTCCTGATAATAAGAAGGGATGTCAGTTCCTCCGCCACCAAGTGATATTCGAAGTGGAGTTCGAGTGATAATCATATGAACGAGCTCTCAACAATTCATTTCTGATTTGTTGAAATTCCTTCCCATTTAGCGATCCCAACTGCAATCTTTGGATGAGAAACTAGAAGGTGCCACATTACTGCTTGAAATCCCTCTACTTGTGGTGTCACCTGACTTGAATCAATGGTTGGGATGAGGATTGAAGCGTCCGCCGCTTGTCTTATGAATCCGCCGTCTCTACCAACCACACCAACCGCACTCGCCCCAACACTCTTGGCTTTTCTCACAGCATTAACGAGGTTCACGCTCACGGGTGGCGCTTCACTACCGCCACCGACTGAGAATACGAATACACAGTCACCAGAGCGAATTTTTGAGGCTTCTAACCAAGCCGAATAAGAAGTGTCCCAGCCTTCATCGTTAGTTCTGGCGGTGAGCTCAGAAACATTGTCGGTGATACTGTAGGCTTCAAATCCACCTAACTTCCTAAAATCTGCTGTTGCGTGCGATGCATGTCCCGCTCCACCTCCAGATCCGCAAAAGAACAGTCTGCCATTTACAGCTCTGCATCTAGAGAGGACATCAGCAACCGCCTCAATCTCACTCTGATTAATTTGCTCCAGAATATTTATACTATTTTTTATAAAAGCACCGGTAAAGTCTGACATCGTCTATTTCCTTACTCAAAGACCCATTGATTTTCATCTAACCACTCAACAGTAGAATCTATCGCCTCGAGTAGCGGAGTGCTCGGAGTCCATCCTGTGGAACAAATCTTCGTTGTATCTAGCAAAATAAAGGGATTGTCTCCAACCCATCCTTTATTTCCTCCCGAGAATTCAAATGTAGGCTCCAAGTTCATTGAGGAACATATTCTTTTGGCGGAGGTAGAAACATCAACATAATCATTGAGGCCTAAGTTAAATACTTCAATTGAGCTCTGAGAACTGAGCTTGGTGAGAATTGCACTGACGCAGTCACTCACGTGCAGGTAGCTCTTTCGTTGAGAACCGTCCCCGAGAATTCTCAAGATGTCTGGATTTGCTCTTAACTGCTTAAAAAAATCGAAGATGTGACCGTGGGTATAACGCGGCCCCAGTATTGACACGAAGCGAAATATAGTGGCGTTAATGAACCCAGCCTCTGCATACGCCTGGATTAGCCCTTCTGCAGATAACTTGGAAGCTCCGTAGAGTGATGTTTGGAGCGGAAATGGAGCATCTTCTGGTGTGGGTATGGTGGCAGACTCTCCATAAACAGAGCCTGTTGACGAAAATATCAACTTCTTGACACCGTTAATTCTCATTGATTCAAGTACGTTTTGTGTACATTGAACATTTTGTTCGTAATCTTTATAGGGATGTTCCCAACCGAATCTGACATCCGCATTCGCAGCCAAATGAACCACTGCATCGATGTCTTTCATCACACTGTTCAATTTATTGGAATCCAATAAATCAAGGTTTTCAAAAACGAACTTTTTTGATTGAAATGCACTCTCTAAGAATTTTTTTTTCCCAGTGCTTAGATTGTCAACAACTAAGACTTCGTGACCTAGGGCAAGGAGTTGATCAACAAGATTTGAGCCTATAAAACCAGCTCCACCCGTCACAATTATTCTCATCTACTAATCTTAAGTTCATTTACCCATCTATACGGTTACATTAAGATAAAAAACATTAATTAGTAAGCTCTATCAAGGCATAATTTGAGAAATACCTCTTAGGAGTGCCCGTATCATAAAGCAACCTAGATTTAATTCTGTTCCATTGAATCACTGCCTCACCTGGAGACTTATATCCAAACTCTGCCGTTATAAAAATACGTGCACTATTTTCATCATAAATGGTCGATGAGTCATTTCTTTGGATTAAGACAAAATTTATTCCATGGGCAATCAGGTAGTGTTTCAGAGCTTGAACGCCTTGATCGAATTTCAAACCAGGAAATTCCGAGTTCGCCGCTGGCCAGTCAAGTGTGAAAACGTTAAATCTACTCATGTCTAAAAAACCTGGTGTTTCTATTGCGGAAAGAACAGTTGAATTTTTTGGCACGGCTGCACTGACCTTTGAAATTGAAACTAGATCTGCATTAACTCCGCTTGCTACTGATTGAATATTCAACAGAGATAACGCTCCTTTGTGAATTAAATCATAAGCGTTAGTAAAAGTTGTTCTGAATTCAGTCGAGAACAGTGGAATGGATGATCTATCGACTGTTCTAGCCGAATTAGGAACCGTGTATCCCAAGCAACAGAGAAAAATTAAAAAAACAGCACCAACATTGAACATATTTGTTCCAACAAACATCCTCAATTGAGTGAGAAGCTTTGATGCTTCATGCGGTTGAAACTGATTTTGCTTATTCTTGAGAAACAGCAAAACGACCGTGAAAATACCGGCTGCAAGAATTGTTGGTCCAGAATATCTTGTTACAGTCGGGCCATCGTACCCTGTCATGGCGAACACCATCACAATGAGTTGAGCGGTAACTGCGCCAGCAACGTAAACAAGGGTCCTTGTTGAAACGATATCTTTTTTGAATGATAAATACGAGCAAATCGCTGCGACAAAAACTCCGATCAAAATTGCAAATTCGTTCTCTAACGCAACCCCATTCCAGAACAGCGTCAGGTACTGACTAATGCCCCAGTGGACGGGGTCGAAGTAGAAAGACATGTTTGCGGTGCCACGCATTAGCGGGAACAGGAACGTTCCTGATGAACGGTACAGCGCAAATGCCCAACCTGAAACCGACAACATCCCAATGCCAACAAGGAGGAGCGCGTGACGAAAGACACTGCGTCGATCCCAGACAATTGTGAGCAGAACAACGATGGCTGGCGCCACAGCATTTTGCACTCTCATTGTTGAAAGAGATGCTATTAAGAGCCCCATAACTAATACGTAATCAGAACCAACACGGCTGTTTGAACGTGCTAAGTCAAAGCTCGCCAGCAGAACAACCAGAGTAAAGAAAGTGATAGCGAAACGCGGGCTGAGATTAAACAGTATGAGTGAGCTGGTACCTGCAACAAGGCATAGTGAGAGTAGTCCAAGTAGCCACGGGCTCAATTTATGTGATCTACCATAAAGCAAAAGAGTGATCACCAGCACTACAGGCATGAGGAGGTTGTCAAAAGCAAAAATACATTGCAGTCCAGTGAACTTTACGAATACTGCCTGATAGAGCGTTGCCCCGCCGTAGCTCAGTATCCGCCTAGAGCTGAACGGATCTATAAGGCCACCGGTTGCGACAAGCTTCTGAGCCAAATATGCGTATGCAGGTAAATCATCCATTTTTTGAAATGTGCGAGATGCCACAACCCCGAGTGATGCAAGCGAGCACACTACAAGAATTATTGTGTTAATCAAAGAAATGGACCAATTCGAAGGCCGCCTCTTCCAACCTTTTGACAAGATGTAGTTAACCGCTAACATCGTGACACCAAGGAAGTGCCACAAAAGAACGCTCCACATTGAGCAAATACCAAGTGCGACCAGCCAACCGAAAACTAAAAGAAATGAACTGATCCCGATGGGAATTTGCAAATAGTTCAATGCAAATGCACTACTAGTAATCTTGGAAATTTTTTTCAGTTGCACCTGAAAAAGTAGACCCCATCCAGCCGACCCAAGAATAAGTAGTGCTGTAAGAAGTAGGACTGCAATGCCATTCATAATGAAATCCTAGTTAGGCAACCCAAAAGAGTCTGGACAATAAAAAATCCCCGGCCCGCTCTCTCGAGCAGACCGGGGATTTTTAGAACTACTTAGTTTGACGTAGCTGTTACCAATGCTGTGTTAACAGTCTTAGAGATAACCGTCTTGATTGTTACGTGGACTGCAGCACCGTTGTTGAATAGGTAGTTAGCAGCAGCGTTTGCACGAGCACGTGCAATTGTCGCAGTCTTACCGTATCCAGTTACAGTCACCTTCGCACCATCTGTAAGGACAGTGATCAAGTTGCTTAGTCCAGTCTTCGCAGCAGCTGATAGACCAGTTGCAACCGAGATCGCAACCTTCTTGCTTGCAGCAAATGTAGCCATTACTGGTTCTGGTAGTGGAGCAGTGTAGGTAGCACTCAATGTTGCAGGTGTACTTAGCTGCTTAGCACCAGCACCATCTTGTGTAATTGCAGTGATGCTAATTGTGTAGACACCACCGAATGACAGACCCATAATTGTGCAAGATGTTGCAGGAGCAAGAATAACTCCGTATGTTGCGTTGTATGGGCAAGTTGCTTGCTGAGTAGTAAGCGGGTCAGTTGCAGTTACCCAGTAACCAACGAGCTGTCCTGATCCAGCTGAAGCAGGTGCAGTCCATGTGATGCGCAGTCCACCGGCAACCGACGTAGCAGCAAGTGCAGTCGGTGCAGCAGCTGCAGATGCAGCAATTGTCTTCGCTGAGATAGCCGAAGTAACGCTTGAGTCACCTACAGCATTTGTGGCGTATCCAGTCACTACATAGGTTGTTGAGTTTGCAAGACCAGTGATTGTGCAAGGACCAGTTCCTGTTGTCGCAGTACATGTGTGTGCCACACCAGCAGCGTCAGTTGTTGTGACGGTGTAACCAGTGATGGGTAGACCGTTAACTGTGTTTGCAGCAGTTGCAGGAGTTACCCACTGGCAGCTGATTGTTCCGCTGACAACTGAAGCACAACCGAAGTTCATCAACATTGCGTTTGCGTATGGTGAACTTGTAGCTGCAGTTGAAGCAGAACCGTAAACGGTTGTTCCTGCAGCATTAACGTAGCTGGCCTTCACAGTAATTGAGTAAGCAACGTTGCTTAGTCCGGTGAATGTGCACTGCTTGTCAGTTGGTCCAACTGTCACCTTCACATCTGTTGCTCCAGCTACTGATGCTGTGCAGACAAATCCAGTCACAGGGTTACCTGTTGCAGTTGGAATAAACCATGAAGCTGTGATTGAACCAAACGCTGGGTAAGAAAGTGTTACAGAAGTATCTGAAGCGTATGTTGCGTAAGCAGCTTCCTTAAACCCAAGAGCCTTTGCTACACCAACTGATGGTAGAGCTGCAAGGGAGATGTGCACCGGATCGGTTCCAGCGGCAATGCCAGCGTAGATTGCGTAATCAGATGCAGAACCACCGTTGGCTGCTGTTGGTGCACCAGGTGCACCCATCGCAGCCTTAGCCTTCACGCTTGACGTTGCAGCAGCCCAGGCAGTTGCGGTTCCGCTAATTGTTGTAGCAGCAGTTCCAGTTCCACCATTGTTCGCAGCAGCAACACTAAATGTGTATGAGTGTCCAGCGACATTCGTTGCAGCACCGAGGTCAATTGTGCAAGTCGTTGAACTTGCAGTCAAGACTGCGGCACAGAAGGTCTGAGTAGTTGTGTACGCATCAGTTACAGATACCACGTATGTAGTGATTGCTGATCCACCTACTGAAGCAGGAGCAGACCAGGTCAATGTGATTGAGTGGTTTTCTGCACCAGCAGCGGTGTAACCAACTGCACTTGTCGCTGCAGTGATGCTAGGAGCACCAGGAGCAGTTACTGATGTGGTGAATGTTCCAGTGAGTGGCAATGAAGTACCACCAATAGTTGACTGAGTAATGCTGTAGGTGTAAACAACACCCGACTTCAACAGTCCAGTAAGAACACATGAAGTGCTAGCAGCAGTTAATGATGGGCAGGCAATTGTCGATCCATCGTTTCCAGTGATTGACACTGAAACAGCTGTTACAGGTGCACTGCGTGTTGTCGCAGCGTCAAAGGTCAATGTTCCAACTGTCCAAGCGAGTGTTCCACCAGTTGCGCTTAAACCAACTGTGGTTGAACCACTGTTGAGCGTTGGAGCAGCAGGGACACCAAGCATTAGCCAGTAGTAGTCACTTGCGTTGTTAGTGGCAGCAGCGCTCACACCGTTGGCGTTAGTCGCAATTACCTTGTAACCAGATGTAGTTGAACTGTATGTGGTTGTGTAAGTAGTCGCTGTAAGACCAGTAGCTAGGGCTGTGTAAACACCGCTTACTGTTGCGTAAACACTGTAGGTCACAGGGTACAAAGTGGTAGTTCCTGATGGAGTGTTACTGGTTCCCTTAGTCCATGTCAATGTGATTGTTCCACGGCAAGCTGATGCTGAACCTGAGCAGTACTGCGAAAGCACTGGAGTTGCAGGAAGTGGCAGAGTCGCCTGGTCAGCAACTGCTGGCGTACCAGTTCCGGCAGGGTTGTTAACCGCTACAGAAATTGTGTACACAGCTGTTGAGCTAAGTGCTGAAGCAGGAACTGTGTAGTTCGTACTTGTTGTTGTGTATGACAAGTTCGTGCTTGAGTTCGAAACCGTAACTGTGTATCCAGTTGCGGTTGCATCAGCAGAAGCAGACCATGCAATTGTGTAGCTTCCGTCAGCGTTTGCAGTTGCGTACACCGTTGATGGTGCGTTGGCTGTTGAGTAGACAGTTGTTGTTGTAGTTCCAGATGCAGCTGAAGTAAGTGAATCACCTACTGCGCTAGTTGCGCGCACTGTGAATGGTCCAACTGCTGTTCCAGAGAACGTACATGTAACTGTAGTTGCCACAGCACTACCAGCCACTGAAGGTGTCAGCGTTACGAAACCATGTCCACTGTCCACTGCAGCAGCACTTCCAGTTGAAGTAGTGCAAGTGAGAAGTAATCCACTTGAATCAACAACCTTGTATGAAGTAATGATTGAGTCAGACTTTGGAGCAGTCCAAGTGATAGTTAGCTTTCCACTTGAAGCCTGCTTGACAGTTGGTGCAGCAGGCTGCTCTGGCAAGTAGTTCATGGTTGCAGTAGCGCTTGCTGCTGCAGACCATCCAGTAGTTCCAGTCAACGCGGTTGTTGTGTAGACATCGAACTGATACTTGTCACCAGCTGTAAGGCCTGTGCAAGTTGCTGTGAGAACAGTGGCTGCAAGTGGAGTTGGAGAAATAAGTCCAAAGTATCCAGCTGTTGTCTGAACTGCTGAGCAGTAGAGACCAGCAGTTGCGTATGTTCCAAGTGTGAGGTCAGTGGTCTTAATGATGTAACCAGTTGCATTCAATGGATTGACCGTAGGTGCAGTCCATGTGAGTGTTGCTGATAGGCCATTGGCAGCACCAGTTGCAACAAGTCCAGTTACTGGACCAGCTTGTGCTGGGTTGCTTGCAAGGGTTACAGCAGTAGAAGCCGCAGAGTTCATTGAAGTGAATGGCGTTGTGGCAACGACCGAGAAGCTAAGAGCCTGGTCGTTAGCTACTCCAATGAAGGTGCAGTAGTTAAACAAGGCCATTGGAATTCCGGCAAGAGTTGCTGACTTACCGGTAACTTTGCAAGAAACCTTGGCTCCAGAAGCGAGCGTCAGTGTTCCAACGTATCCGGTCACAATTGAACTGGTGTCAGTTGGAACTGACCAGAAGAATGTCAGTACGTTTCCGCCAGTTGTCTTAGTTCCCTGAGGACCAAAGTCGCTAAATCCAGCAGCACCGAACAAAACAACACCAGGGATAAATGGTACTGCTTCTGCTCCATTTGACCCAGTAAGTGCCTTCAATGTTGCGTTGTCTCTGATTGAGTATGCAACGTATGTAAGGTCACAACCTGTTGCGCCTGAACCAGTTGCTGTAGTCATTGCAGCAGTACACACAGTTGGTGAACCTGCAGCAGTTACTGCACCACCAGGAGTTACGGTGCCAGAGTAAGAACTAGTTCCAATTCCGTTTACAGAAGCAACCGAAATAGTCCAGCTCTGTGTCGATGTGAAGATACCAGCAAATGTGTATGAAGGAGCTGAAGAAGCAGCAACGGTCTTCACCAATGTGGTTCCGTCTGTTCCAACAGCCTGAAGGCTGTAAGAAGTTGCTGTAGTTACTTTGTCCCATGTCACGTAAAGGTTTCCCTTTGTGCTGGTTGTTGTAAGATATCCATCAGTAAGAACTGCGAGGTTACCTGGAGCAACTGGCTTGGCTAGGTCAGCAACGCTTCCGGCTGCAATGCTCGAGATTCCACTTGCGTCAACTGAGTAAATCACAACTGAAGCAGTTCCTGCAGCGATCGCAGCAAGTGCAGTTGCGCCAGTGATTGTGCAAGTTGTTCCTGTTGAGGTGCAAAGTGTTGTTCCAGAGGCTGCTACGAAGTAGGTAGCAACTGTGTGTGGAGCAACTGCTGCGGTCCAAGAGAAGGTGACTCCGGTTGCAGTTACGGTCTCAGTGAAACCACTTGGAGCTTCAGCAGCAACGTAGTTAGTTGGTGTGTTTGCAGCGCTCTGACCACCTGAGTAGTTGGCGTATGCCTTCACACCGTATGATCCACCTGCGGCAAGTCCAGTGAAAGTCACTGTTCCTGGAGCGGTGAGTGTCTTGACTGTTCCAATTTGAGCAGAGTCAACCGATGACCATAGGTAGACCGAGTAGCTCGTAATGGTTGAGCCGTTTGTGCTTGTTGGAGCAGCAATAGTTGCAGAGATTGAACCGTTGGTAATCGAAGTAACAGTTACCTTTGGAGCTCCAGGAGCAGCAGCAGCTGAAGTGTAAGCAGTTCCCTGCTTAGGTGCTCCGGTGCCACCAACGCTCACTGCAGAAACTGCAACGTTGTAGATAGCTCCAGGTGTAATTGCAATTGCGTATGCACCAGCACCTGTAGCACTACCGCCACCTGCAGCTGCGTAGGCTGCAGCAGATACATAAGCAGGAGATCCTGAAGCGGTGCAGGTTGAAGCCGTGGTTGTAGAGCATGTCTGAAGCTGAACACTGTATCCAAGTGCGCTGGCTACTGAGTCCCAGTTGACAGCCAAGCTTGTTGAAGAGCCAACAATGTTTACGGTAGCAGTCTTGGCTGGAAGGTTCGCAATTACGAGGCTGTTCGAGTAACCAGATGAGAACAGTGTGTTCTTGTACTGGTTAGTTGAGACAACGGTGAATGCACCGTTGAATGGAAGAGTCAAGTCGCTTAGAAGAACTGCACAGTTAGCAGTGCTTCCTGCAGGAAGTGCAGCCGGGTCACAAGTAACAGTATTTCCGGCGTAAGTCTTTACAGTGTCGACCTGAGTTCCGCCGCCTGAAGTTCCGTCAGTCCATGTGAGGTCGACTGTGGCATTTGAAAGGTTAAGAACTGCAGAGATACCTGTTGGTACGCCTGGTGTCGAAACTGCACGGATTGTTGTTGGAGTTAGTCCACTCATTGAAGCAACACCAGACTGTCCGGCTGGGTTAACTGCAACCATGGTGAATGCGTAGTTAACACCGTTAGTAAGTGAAGCAGCTGAGTTAGTGATCTTGCAAGTTGCAGTTGTTGAAGCTACGTAAACAACTGTTGAAGTAGTGCACACGAGAGTTTGGTTGTAGTACACGTTGTACGCAGTCGTAGCAAGAACATTTGCAGCAGAGTCAGAACCGTTTGGGTAGTAGGTAGTTACACCACCAGCGGTTACACCAGAAGTTGGAACAGAGAAGTTAACGGTGAGAGTTCCGTTTCCTTGTGTTACCGAGGTGATTGATGGAGTTGCGGGCACAACAGCAGTTACGCCAGCGCTACCCGTCTCAATTGTTGAGAGGCCACCACCGTTGGCGTAAACGTGAAGTACGCCAGCAATTGGATTCAGAGCTGTAGGTGTGAATGTGCATGAGTTAGGAGCACCTGCGCCACCAATAGTCGTTGATGTGCAATAGACGATCGAGCCATCTGAGTTCGTTACGGTGTAGCTAGTGATTGGAATTCCAGTAGATGCTGGGTTGTTCCATGTCACTGTCACTGCACCTGTTGAGTCACTTGACAACGCAAGGGTTGTTACAGCTCCTGGTGTAGTAGAAGAACCATAGGTGTAGGCAGCAGCTGAGGCGTGCCCTGCACTCGATGGTCCAGCAACCAAGGCTCCTGAGAACTTGGCGCCCATGAGCAGTGCAAAGACCGCAAATAGAGCAATGAGTCCAGCGCGCTTTACCAGCGACGAGGACGTTGACGTTGTTGTGATTTCAGTAGACATTTTCTCTCCTATATGTCTTTGCGATTTGAAGTACAAGTAAGGGTCGGGTTAGTTGCAGAAAAGTTTGAAGCTGCGTTTGCAGATCCATTCTCTTTACGACTTCCAAATCCTGACAAGTACTTCTCCTCTGTTCATTCACGGACTTCTCCGCAAAACTTTTTTATAGACAGACGTGAGCAACCAGAAACCTGGTTACCCACTTCTTTCTATTACTGCTTTAAACACTAACAGTCTGAAACTAGCGATTACAAGGAAATCAAGCGATTTGACTACCTTTGATATCGGCCTAAAACCCTTATTTTGTAAGGAAAAGGACAAATTACGTTTATGACATTTTTGTAACAGTTCCAAAGTCACGAGCTCAGAGGGCCCAAAAAGTGAATTGTTACAACCCCTGTAATAATCGGGTTTTTGAGGGCCGGTCAAAAAAGCTCTTCAAAAACTACTCACTTGTAGTTCGAAATATGACCCTCTTTTGGACTCTCCCAAGAACCCAAAAGTGCTTCTACCGGGGACCAGAAAACATCGATTTTCAGTCTTCTGAGGAACTGGGATCACCACCCAACTACACCTTCTATATAAAGGTGTATGGAAATGAGCTTTAAAAGGGTGAAAACCCTTTAATTAAAAGGAATTACTGAATAAGGAAGCGATTGATTACTTCAACAGAGATTTGGGCCCATGATTCATCAGATTCTGGGCTCATGTGGGTGTCATTGCTGGACCTAGCAATGAAGAGACTCTCAAGGAGAACCGCGAATTGATGGGCAGAAAGCGTCTGATTGGCCAGACCCTTTCGCTGGAGTGTCTCCATGGCACCAGTAGTTCTGGCTAGATATTCGTCTTGGAGAACTGCTAGTTCCCCAGCTAATTCTGGGTTAGTAAGTGCGGCGGCATAGATTCGAGAGCGAATGTTGCGGCTCTTTTTGCGTTCATCACTAGTAACAGGGTTTGTGATGGAGTGGATGAAAAGAGGGATTATCTCTGCAGATGAAGTAACGATTTCTGCCAGAAGTTCAAATCCAGCGATATCTGGTTCACTCAGCTCTTTGAACAATTCGACATAAGCCCTAGTTACAAGCCCTTCTTTTGAGCCAAAGTGGTAGTAGGCAGAGGCTGAATTAGTGTCGCAATCCTTGCAAATCTCAGGAATTCGCAGGTTTTCAGGGCTTTCATCTCGCAGTAGTTCTACCGCAGCCTTCAAGAGCAGCGCGTGGGTCTGTTTAGACCTGGCTTGTTGCTGGTGAAGCGGAGACATTAGCTAATAACCGTTACCTTGCGGTCTTGGGCGCGCTCTGGGCTGGTTCTAGAAATTCCTTTACCAATCATTCGAACTGATATCCCCGTGTGGCTCATACTTCTTAATTGTAGGAGTAAATATACCCCGACAGCTTTAGCTCGTGACGTACTGAGCTTCTGGTTATAGGCCTTTCCACCAATGAAGTCGGTGTAGCCCGCAAGAGTTAGAGAAGTGATGTGTCGGGCAATGATTTGCTTGGCGTAGGCAGTGATCTGCGCCTTGGCCGAGGCACTTAGAGCTGAGGAATTAAAGGCGAAGAAACACGTCAAGGTGATCTTTGGCACCACTACGGGTGGGACAGTTGGAATAGTCGTTGTCGTGGTCGGGGCAACGTCGAGTGGAACTGATACCTCATTTGAATAGCCCGGTGCTGAGTCACCGGCGGTGTTCGTTGCAACAACTGCGTAACTTCGCTTTTGACCCTTATTTAGTGGGTTCGCTAGCGTGCACGTCGTTGCGCCGCTAACGATGCAGACGTTTCCGTCGATGACTGAGCTAACCGTGAAGTACTGAGCTGGCGCACCAGATGCGCTCCATGAAACTGTCACGATGCCACTTGACTGTGTAGCGACAACGTTCTGTGGAGTTCCAGGCTTAACCGGGGCGACATAGTAATTAGTTGGTGGAGTCGGCGGTGCTGGTGGAGCAGGTGGTGCGGTCGCTGTAACAGTGAGTACAAAACTGAACGTTCCGTTATTTCCAGCCGGGTCCGTTGTAGTTCCGCTCACTGTGTACGTTCCAGCACTAAGTGCACCAGTTGTTGTTAGCTGACCACCACTCGTGACGTTAAGACTCGATGATCCTCCAGTCTTGGTGTACGAAACAGTTCCCACGTTGCCCGTTGAGGTGAGACTGTGTGAGTATTCAACTGAACTGGTGTCGATGACGGTGTCACTTGGCGGTGTCGTAATAAGACTTCCCGCTACAACTTCCAGGGTGAAAGTGAACGATCCAGTGTCAGCATTTTGGTCAACAGTGGTTCCACTAATTGTGTAGGTGGCTGGCGCCAATGTTGTTGAAGTGGTGATAACTCCCGATGATGAGAGCGAGATGCCCGATACTGGTGCAGTAAGTGAGTAGGTCACATTTCCGTAGTTGCCAGTAGTTGTAAGTGACGATGAGTACGGGTGTGAATTGGCAATTGTCACCGTGTCAGAAGTTGACGTTGTTACAAGTGTTCCCGCTGGGTCAGTTAATGCGTAGACCCATGCTCCGGAGTTACCGTAAGCATCAGTGACTGTTCCGGTGATGGTGTAGGTCAGTGCCGAAGGAGGACCATTAGTAGTAACAGTGTGCGTAGCAGCGTTGAAGTTCAGTTGAGAATCCTGTCCTTCAGTGTCTTGTACGTAGGTATACGTTCCAACACCACCAGAGGTCTGAAGCACTTCTTGGTACGTTCCCCACTGTGAGTAGGTCACTGTTATGGCACTTGGCGTTGTTACTAAGACCACACTCGTGACGGTGAGGGTGAAGAAGAATGTTCCGACTGCCCCGCTCGGGTCACTCGTTGTTCCACCAAATGTGTATGTTCCGGTGTGCAACGTTGCTTTGGTAGTAGCAACGCCACTAGAAGACACGTTGAAGTTAGTCGAACCTGAAGTCAGAACATACGTTGTTGAACCAGTTCCGCCAGTAGTGACAAGATTCACTGTGTAAGGGTATGACTGAGCAACTGTTACTGAGGCTGCAGATGTTGTTGTAGTCAATGATCCAACTGATGACCACTGTGCGTAAAGGTCAGTTGTTGACGGAGGCTGATATGTGTCTCCCCCTTGCGCCACAAATGACCCACTGCTGGCGGCTGTGTACCAACCATTAAAGATGTGCATTGACCACGTTGGTGTTGGCAGCGTTAGTGCTGTGCCACCTACGGTGAAGTTTGCCGTTGTGTTTCCAGCACCATTTCCAGGGTGGTAGGTAACGACGTAGACAATGTTGGCCCACTGAGCATAAAGAGTGACGGTGGCGCTAGGTGAAAAGACGAAGCCTGCTCCACCAATTCGAGTTCCGCCACTTGGTGCGTCATACCAACCACTGAATGTGTGGTCGGCATAGGTTGGTGATGGCAGCGTTACTGACCCTGCTCCATTGAACGGAGCCCAGTTCGCTCCACTGAGCGTGCCACTGCCTGGGTCGTAGTTAGCAACTCCAGTAATGGTGAGGGTGAATACGAAGTTCCCACTGCTGGCATCAGTTCCTGCCGTAGTTGCAGCTGCTGTGTAGGTTCCAGGGGCGAGTACGCCGCTCGTTGTGACAAGACCAGAAGAAGAAATAACCAGGCTTGGCGTGCCGCCAGTCTGGGTATAGGTAATGGTCGTAGGAGTTCCAGTAGTAGTCATCTGCTTGGTGTAACTAGCTGAAGAAGTATCAAGAATTGATGCGCTGAGTCCTGTGGTGGTTAGTTTTCCAACTTCGCTCCACTGGGCATAGACAGTTGAGGTTCCAGTTGGAGAATAAAGACTTCCGGCCATCCCGAGAGGTGAACCGCTTGATGCTGCTGCGTACCAGCCATTGAATATGTGACCCGGGTAAGCAGGACTCGGGAATGTGACGGAAGCGCCGTACGTGAAGTTAACGGTTGCCGTAGCGCCACCGCTCACTGTTCCCCCACCAGCGTTGTACGTCAAGGTGTAGGTAATTGCGGTCCACTGGGCGAACAACTGAATAGTTGCAGATGGTGAGTACGAAGCTCCCGCCGCACCAATTGGTGAGCCGCCTGTTGGCGCAATGTACCAACCGTTGAATGTCTTTCCGGTGAAGCTAGGGGTAGGAAGCGTTACTGAACCGCCTGAGGCGAAGGTTGCTGATGCAACATCAACAGTTCCACCATTGGCGTCATAAGAAACAACCCCTAGGACGGTGAGTGTGAAGGTGAATGATCCAGTGTTCCCGTTAGGGTCACTGGTCGTTACGTTAATTACATAATTGCCTGGGGTGAGAGCTCCAGAAGTTGTCACAACGCCACCGGAAGAAATGCTGAGACTTGATGAGCCACTCGCCTTCACATAACTCACGGCACCACCAGAATTTCCAGTCGTCACCATTGAAGTCGTAAAGGCACTCGAGTTAGGAGTCGTAGTCGTCGCACTGGTTGTTGATGTTGCAAGCGAGCCAGCTGAGACGTTCAAGGTGAACGTGAAGCTTCCGGCGTCACCATTGGGGTCTGAAGTGGTGACAGCTGCCGTGTACGTGCCCACTGAGAGAACACCAGTGGTTGTAACTACACCTCCACTTGAAATCGTGAGGTTTGCAGATCCTGAAGTTTGAACGTAGGTAACTGATCCGCCGTAGTTTCCAGTAGTCGCAAGTGTTGTTGTGTACGCGCCAGAATTGGGCACTGCTACTGATCCACTTGGCGACGAGGTCGTAAGTGTGCTTGGCGTAACACTAAGAGTAAACGTCCATGTTCCAGAAGTACCGCCTGCTGCTGATGTGGTGCCACTAACGACATATGTCCCAACGCCAAGTGATCCGGTAGTTGTAATGGTGTGAGTAGAAGCGTTAAACAACAGATACGTTGACTGTCCAGAGCCATCTTGCGTATAGGTAATTGCGTTCGCTGAACCTGTTGTAGTTAATACTTGGCTGAAGGTGCTGGAACTAGCGACTGCAACTGAACCAGTGAGAGGTGTTGTAGCGAGGGCCGTGACGTTAAGAGTGAATGTGTACGTTCCAATGTCTCCAGAAACGTCTGAAGTGGTTCCACTCGCGCTGTAGGTTCCAGCGGCTAACGCACCAGACGTTGTAACAACACCACTTGAGGAAACACGAATGCTTCCAGAAGTTACGGTGCTGTAGGTCACTGCCCCACCATCAGATCCCGAAACGTTTAGCTGAGTCGTGTATGCCGCTGAACCTGTGTTTGGAACAGATGCAGAAAGAGGTGCTATTTGAGTAAGTGTTCCGTTGGTGATGTAGAGGGTGTATGTCCACGCGCAAGCATCTCCCGATGCATCGTAAGCAGTACCGCTCACGCTGTATGCACCAACCGTTAGACCAGTAGGAATAACACTGATGGCCCCAGATGAGCTGACAATAACGTTGCCAGAGTTCACTGATACCGCTTCAGTAAACGTGACATTTCCACCATCGGTACCAGTTGCAATCAACTGATCTGTAAAGCTTGGCGACGTAACTGTGTCGGTGCTTCCAGAAGTGGGAGTAACACTTAGTGTTCCGTTTCGAACATACAGAGTGAAGTTGTAGCTTCCTGTATTTCCTGAGGTGTCAGTCGCAGTTCCACTCGAGCTGTATGTCCCAACTGCGAGAGCGCCTGATGTTGTGACCGCGCCACTTGAAGAGACGCGAATGCTTCCAGAACTGACCACGCTGTAGGTCACTGCCCCACCGTTGCTACCTACTGTGCTGAACTGCGTGGTGTACGCAGCTGAAGCGCTCGCAAGTGTTGTTCCGTTTATCGGTGAAACAACCAGAGTCCCGTTAGTTACGTACAAAGTGAAGGTCCACGTTCCAGTGTCGCCAGAACCGTCGACCATGGTTCCAGACACTTGGTACGTTCCAATACTGAGCCCACCAGCAACCACGCTTACGCGTCCAGAAG
>Ga0194037_1000436_pt1 | contig 32428 bp, 29 predicted proteins | sample JunL306m_MetaG_FD_148653 | JGI IMG/M metagenome (GOLD analysis project Ga0194037, IMG submission 148653) | Anoxic zone freshwater microbial communities from boreal shield lake in IISD Experimental Lakes Area, Ontario, Canada - Jun2016-L304-6m | ecosystem: Environmental > Aquatic > Freshwater >...
ACTCGATAAGTAAGAACCAACATGGGGAGGCTAGAAAATTTTTTTGCAGGAAGGCAATGTGATTGGACATCCTGATTATCTTTAGAACAATCCGGAAACGATTGCTGGACGAGTGAGAACAGGTACCTTTAACTACAAGGACAGAGCGGGTTCTCTTGTGGAAAAAGAGTTGTCAGGATCGAGAGGTTGTAAGAATTCTATGAGTGACGATAATCAAGCATACTTGAAAAAAATGATAAATTTGGGATATCTGGTTTCGCAGTTGAATTTTTGACAATTGATGATGAGTAACTTATTGGTGATTAAGCGGGAGGTTATGGCTTTGCCTTTTGAAGCACGTGCTGAACTTGCCGAGTATCTTTTATCTACTCTTGATGAACTGGCAGGGGAAGAGATTGAGGTCTTTGTGGGCTGAGGAGGCAGAGCGTCGCCTGGCTGAGTTGAAGCAAGGGATTGTTACGGAAAATCAAAATTTTATACCATGACAACCATTGTTATTGAGTGGAGAGGCAACTCATATCATAACAGGAGATAATGATTTGCTTGTTCTGAATCCATTCTGTCGGATTGAAATTGTTTCTCCTTCTACTTTTTTGAATGAAGTTATCAACGGATAATCTCCCCATGAGTATGGGTACTGTTACCGTATTGGCTTGACTCCCTCAGAGTAATTGCGGTTGGCAGATTTTTGATTATCTGGCTGACATGCCAGCAGGAGTTCCTCTCTTCTGTTTCTCTTCACGACCGATTATACTATATCCACTTACGCGTCTTTTTACCTTGTCATCCACAACTGAGTGCTCATAAGCGACCCCGGTTAACTATTTTTTGTTATACATGGCGAAGAAGTATACGGTTAAATATCCCAGCGTTCCCAGTGTACCGAAGGCAACAGGATCCGGCGGGGCATCGCTCCTTTTTGTTTTTTTGGAAGCGGGATTGTACCGCTGCCGGCCAAATACCGGTGTTCCGCTCGACAAAGAAAGTTGATCAGGGCTGGATACTAATTCGGCAAGGCTGCTGCTCGTAAAGGCTTTCTCTATGATTTTGGCGAGAGATCCAACATTCAATGCAGATCCTCTCATGGCGCCGGGCAAACCGGGTATTGCACCTGACAAACCAGGGATCATTGAACCGGCAGCCATTTGTACCTTGGTGGCATCGGTATTGGATTCTGCTGTGCTCTCCGTGCTGGCGGCGGTATCCCCATTTGTTGTCGAGCTGCTACTGGTCGCCGAACTGCTCTCTGCTGCCACTGTTGTTGAGGCCAAGCTACTCTCTGTCGCCCCCTCTGTTGTTGCCGGGCTGCTTTCTGTTGCCACTGTCGTTATGTCTGCGCTGATGGTCGCTGAGTTACTCTCTCCAGTTCCTGTTATTGTTGTTGATTTGCTGGCTGGAGGAATACTACTGACCACTGCGCTGCTCACTCTGTTGGCTAAACTATTAAGACTGGTCGGATTCGCGATTATAGTCACTGGTGCGTTACTGTAGTTTAGTGGTGGCAACTGGTAGTTGCTTGCCAGCCCTGTACCATCAGCAAGCGTTATCGCACTTATGGCTTTGTTTGCTGTATCAACGCTGGTATCATTCGCTAAAGCATCTGTATAAGTCAGGGACTCTCCGTTGACACCTGTCACAATCGTCACCGAACCGGCCAGACTTGACGTGCCATCATAAGTTTTTGTCGCAGAAAGTGTTACTGTCTTTGGGGTAATGATTAGTGGTGCAGTCGCACTGTCCAGCGTCGGCAACTGGTAGTTGCTTGCCATGCCAGAACCATCGGCAAGCGTGATTGTGCTGATTGATTTGTTTGCTGTAGCAACATTGGTATCACTCGCCAAAGCATTCGTGTAGGTCAAGGTCTCTCCGCTGACACCGGTCACAATCGTCACCGAACCAGTCAGACTTGTTGTGCCATCATAAGTCTTGCTTGCCGAAAGTGCGACTACTTTCGGGTTGATGGTCAGTGGTGCCGTAGCACTGCTCAGTGTCGGCAACTGGTAGTTGCTCGCCCGGCCTGAACCATCAGCAAGCGTGATTGTGCTGATTGATTTGTTGGCCGTGGCAACATTGGCATCACTGGCAACGGCATTACTGTAAGTCAGCGTCTCACTGGCGATACCGGTCACAATCGTCACCGCACCGGCCAGACTTGTTGTGCCATCATAAGTTTTACTTGCCAAAAGTGCTACTGTTTTCGGGATTATGATCAATGGTGCAGTCGCACTGCCCAGTGTCGGCAACTGGTAGTTGCTCGCCAGGCCAGAACCATCAGCAAGCGTGATTGTGCTGATTGATTTGTTTGCCGTGGCAACATTGGCATCACTGGCAACGGCATTACTGTAAGTCAGCGTCTCACTGCCGACACCGGTCACAATCGTCACTGCACCGGCCAGACTTGTTGTGCCATCATAACTCTTGCTTGCCGAAAGTGCTACCGTCTTAGGGATGATGGTCAGTGTGCCGGGGTTGTAGGTGATGTCATAGTTGCCAGGCTTGAAACCATTGCCTCCCGCAGCCGCAGTGGCTACGATGTTGTAGCTGCCACTGCCAACGTTCGCATTTGCCGCAGTTCCACCACTGCTCAAGCTCACGCTGCTTAGCGTTTCACCATTTTGCAGGCTGTTGCTGCTGAACTCGTTGCCCGTAAAGGTCAGTGCCTGACCGTACGTCTTGCTGGTGCTGTTGGCCGTGATGCTCAGGGCGGCCCTGGTTATGTTGAGCGTGCCAGTGCCCGGCAACAGGTAGTTTGATGCCGATGCGTTTCCGCCGCTGACGCTGATCGACAGGCCGCTGAGCGTGCTGCCGCTGTAGTTGCCAACGTCTATGTTGCTTCCGCTGCTGCCAGTGCCAGTGCTCAGCGTTATCGTTTCATTGTTTTGTGCGCCAGTTACACTCAGCATACTGTTATCAAAGCTGTTTGTGCCTGTGTAGGCCCTGATTCCCGTTACCGTCAACAGTGCTTTGTTGACAGTCAGCTCGCTGGCGCTCGATACGTTATCACTAAATCCGTAGCCAAGACTGCTTCCCAATCCGCTGTTATAGGTTACATCATAATTTCCGGCATTATAGGATGCGACCGGTGCGCTCCCGTTTATCGTCCATGTTGCAGTTCCAGTAACCGTTCCCGGCGAAGTGTCGCCGTTTGCATAAGATGCATAGGTGCCTGCAAAACCAGGCGTTGTATTACCATAAGTAATGGTTTCACTGCCAGGCGTTACTGTCAACAACGGCTGTTCGCGGTAGATGGCATAAGTTCCAGCAGAAAGTGCGGACGAATAATTTGTGGTTGATTCATCGCTCGCATAGCGGAAGTTTCCACTGCCAGACCCGATGAGTGATGTCAAGCCTGTACTGCCAGTGATGCTGCCGGTATAGAGCATTGCCAACCCTCCGGTACCAACAGTGATACTGCCGCCGCTGATAATAATATCTCCACCTGTGGATGTTTTTGCATCACTACTGTTGCCGGCATTCAACGTAACAGCACTCGATGAAGCGTTGGTGGTTGCAATAGTTTGAGAGATGGTCAGGTTGCCAGTGAGTGTTGCTACGTTCACCGTGCCAGTTGCGTTGATTCCATCGATACCGCCTGCAGTGCCAATAATCAAAGCATCGCTGTTGAGGCAGGTTAGATTGTCAACGCCACTGGCGGCAAGCGTGGCAACCTTATTGCCTGTGTTGTCCAGAGTGACACTACCTCCCAGCAGCACCAGTTGATCAGCAACCAGAGAGCCATTCACACCCTCGGCGACGGAGTCTGTTCCCTTGAGGGCAATGGTGTTGTTCCCTGTCGCAGCAAGTGCTCCATTGATGGTGATAGAGCCGCCACTGATCAATGAGAAATTATCTCTGAGGATGATAGCGCCTGTGGTCACGTTACCTGTTGTGGCATTACCGATGGTAATATCGGAAAAACCGTCAGAGAAATTGGTGGTGAAATAGCTGCCGGGCAATGCCAGTGTGCCACTTCCGCCACCAATACCAATGGTTGTTCCTGTGGTTTCAGGAGTGATGGCAAGCGATCCTGAACTGGACAGGGTCGTTGTACCTGAGAGTGTGAGAGTATTTGCCGATATGGTGATGGCACCGCCTGAAGAGCTGATGACCGATTTGGTATCAGCAATGGTTATGGTATTTCCCGTCAGTGAAATCGCGCCGGTTTCAGTTTCGACATTCTGGTTGATTGACAGGAGGCCACCTGCATTGAAGGTCAATTGTTCGCCAGTTGTGGAAATCGCTTTCTCTATAACCACGGAACCACCTGTTCCGCCCGACTGCAGAGTGATTGAATTTGTAAAAGAGTAAGGCGTTTCTGGAGATGAGCCGCCAAATGTGACTGTTCCGGTACCATCAGCACGACCAAAAGTGAGAGAGCTGAATCCCCTGATATTGGCAAGTGCGGTATCTATGTTTCCACCTGAACCGATGATCATATTGTCGGAAACTGCGTACGGTTCCAGTGTTATCTGCTGGGTATTGTTTCCCGTTACACTGCCATTAAACAAAAAGTCATTGGCTTCAAGGATGGTATCTGAGGTGGGGGATGGCGTTAACGTACTGTTGAAGGTCAGCAGGCCGTTACAGGAGATCAACTGGCTGCCGTTGAGGGTTACCGGTTGGTCGAATGTAATACCGGCACCGGAGGCGGTTATGGAACTGCCAATAGTATAAGTTCCAGTACCTGTTTCAGTGACGAACGAGACAGATCCGCTATTCAGTGTAACCGGCGATGTGGTCTTGATGAAGTTATCACCAGGGTAGATAATGTTCTTACCGGAGATTGAAAGCACAAGATTGCCCTGTCCGGTTATGGAGATTGGCCCGTCTATATTAAGTTGTTCTTCTGCTCGCAGGGTTACATTCCCGGTAACGGTTACTCCTGCCTGTTGGATAAAAATATAATCCGAGTTCTCATAAAGATTTATCGAACCGTCAACATTTGCTGTGAAATAATCAAAATCACTGACATTACCTGTATAATTGAGATTAAAGTCACCTGTTCCGTAGAGTTCAAGCAAACCAACGGCCTGAATTTCCGCAGAAGATTGAACTCCGCCAGTACTTGTGATTTTCAGTTTGCCCCCACCAAGCAAAATTGAGCTCTTGATGGTAACCGCTTTGTTGATAGCGCCGTTTATGCCGCTTTGAAGCACAAGTTGCCCCCCGTTGCCCGAAATGCCAGCATTGATATCGATCGTCACTGCGCCATCAGCCAAAAGCGACAGAGTATGAGAAGAAATATTGACTGCGCTATTGACCAGTATGTCCCCATTTTCAGCGGTTGACGGGTCAGGATTCGTGGCAATAGTGACGTCTGTTGTTGACAAACTACTGGAAAGGGTAGTGGCTCCAATACCGCTACTGGTCAATGCTCCAGCTCCTGCACTGACGGTGAAATCGACCGGGTCGATCAGCCATGTGCCTGCATTGCCGAGGGGTGCCAGGGTGGTGATTGTTGTTCCATCGAGAACAGTGAGTCTTCTGCCTGATGTTTCAATAAAGCCACCATTGCCTCCGTTCGGAGCTGACGCATCAAGTGTGCCGCTGACGATTGTCTGGCCGTTCTCCATGTCGGAGACAAGCATAACGCGTCCACCCCTGTTTTGAATGGTATTTGCTTCGATGACACCGCTGTTGCTCACTGTCGCCATTTGCAGGGTTGCGGCTGCCTTTGCAGTCATAACAACCACTCCGCCGTTAGCCTTGATGAGCCCTTTGTTCTCAACGAGAGCATCGACTGTTCCCCGATCTACCGTGCAGGTGATGAGCCCGTCACCGCTGAAGTCAAGCGATACCTGATCGCCTGCGGCAAGGAGGGTGTTGCCACTGTTGGAGGTAACGCTTCCTTCGTTTGTAATTTTGGGTGCAATAAAGGCGAGGACGCTTCCATCAGCAACATTGATGGTGCCCTGATTGAGGACGGGGCCTGCACTGCCTCCATTGGTGAACTTGTATTTCGCGGCAAGAAAATCGCTGTCGAGTATGTTGAGCGACGAGGCTACAAGCCCCCCGACATTGACCATTGCGCTCTTGCCGAAAATTATTCCAGCCTGATTGAGCAGAAAAACCTGGCCGTTAGCCGAGAGGGAACCCATGATCTGCGAGGGGTTCTGGTCGTTGATGCGGTTCAGGGCTATAGCGGAACTGTTCGGCTGGTTGAAACGGACTGAAGCCTTTTCGCCAATGTTAAAGCTCTGCCAGTTTGCTATTATTTTCTGGCTGGACTGGTTTACCGTCATCTGCATGCCGTTGGTTCCGACGGTCGCGCTGCCTGATGTTATCAGTGCCCCGGAGGGAAGTGCACCGGGGTCAATGGCATAAGCCTGCCCGGTAGAAGCATACATTGCGGCCAGAAGAGCTATGCTCCGAAGGGAGAAAGAGGGAGCCTTTCCATTACCCGTTACCATTTCGGAAACAACAATACATCTCTCCTTTATTTTGGACCAGATGATGTTGTCTATCCTGTTCATAATTCAAATTCTTGCATATAAAATAAGCCAATACCTTATTGTGCAATACCCGCTCTCTTACTGAAGATGAAATCTTTGACGGGGTCACAAGATTCTGACCAATCAATAAAAGCTGACCAGGGTAATAAGATATAAAATGCCTGAGTATAATGGCCAGTACAGATACCTGTAAAATATTCCATGCTTGTAAGTGAACAGAAATCCGCTCTGCTTCGTAATGGCGACGACAAAAATCACATTGATCAGCATTGCGAAATAAATCATAAAATAGATTTTTTCGATATAGAGAATACCCTGGGGTATCACCTGTATCCTGACACTTTGTATTGTGACCACCAGAAACATCGTAAATGCGGTTCCAATAGCTGTCGCCTCATTGGCATCAAAGCTGAATGATTCAGCATCGTTTTCGTGAGTGATCATATAGACACCGGAAAACAGGATTACCATAATGATAAATATTGGAATCATCATGGACATAACGCTGCTGAGCCAGTCGCGCTCGATGGTGATGTTCAAGGTCAGGTCTTTGACGCTGGGACTCTCCATAAGAGTACGGCGTCCAAAGTCTATGTTGTCTGCTTGTTCTGAAAAATTAAAATAAGTATTGTTAACATTCCAGCCGGAAATGGAGAAACCATCAGACACCATTGGCTTTGCGGTCGGGGAGGTTATTTTATAGGATGCAATATCAGGAACGAAAATAGTGGAGCCGAACTTCCTGGGTTGACACATCCTGATTTTGATATTGTACCTGTCGAAAGGGTAACGGGAACTTTTTAAATCCTGCTGGAGTCGGGTACAGAAACTCCACCCAATAACCTGAAAGCCATTCTCTTCCATTCGGAAACTTTCGTACATCTTGGTTTCAATCTGATCCGGAAACAGTATCCCGCCAACTTGCTTGGCATCCATACCCAAAGGAATCCGTTGCCACATTGTCCCGTACACCTCGGCCATTTCATTTGGTTCTGAAACTGAAAGAGAATTAACGGTAATGCCTGTCTGGATAAATTGCGGGGGAGAAGACTGAGTACGAAGTGCCTTGTCTGTCTGTTCTTTCTTGTACTGCTCTATTTGATAGGATGTGGTAATGCAGTTATCTTCATAAGGAGAATTTGCACCTCTTGAAATATAGAGCGCCAGGATACAAACAAGACCGGCTATAAATAGACAACTGACAAACCATGAATATTGCTTGACCCGATTATGGAAAGCTTCAGATGATGAAGATAAAAGGATGAAATAGAGGCCCGTCAGTCCCAGAAATAAAATGAATACCGAAAGCAATTGCATCAACTGCTGTTTCAGAAAGCCATCCGACATTCCAAGCTCATCGACAATCAGGGCAATGCCTGTAAACCATCCGGTTGATGCTACGGGTTCTAACCGGAATATGGTTTTCTGACCGTTAATGATGCTTTTTTCAAAGAAACTGACACCAGTTTTAGCCTTGAATGCGAGCAGCAGGTTATTGCTGTTATCTGCTGTATAAGTACTCCTGGCATAATCCAGCAGTTTGAAATTGTTGATAACAAGATTCTTGTCAGGATGATCAAGCATCACTCCATCACCATCAGCAAGAAAACGATAGCCGTACTGTCCCAACGACTGAAAGTCAAGAGATTTCTGAAAATCATCGATAGAGATTTTAGCCGAAACAATTCCGATCAGTTTTTTTTCGCCAGAACCCGGGGACGTGTACAGCTTTTTCTGATAGTTCAGTATAACAGCCTTGTCATTCTTGTTCCAGGCTGTTTTTTGCCACCCTTCTTTCATGCTGGCCAGCTCCGCATGCAGCAATTCTTGTGTGCCATCGGAATTGCCGGAAACCGTCATCTCCATCATAGGATTAATATTGCCTAAGCTCGACAGTCTCCTGTATACTGCGGATGATTCAGAGTCAGATAAAAATCTGATTGAATACCGGCACGAAACGTTACTATTTTTGTCTGAGAGAACAGCAATCAGATCATTTTCATTAACCTCTTTCCTCTCTGTAACAAGAGCGATATTTCCGACTGTTCGCTCAATGCCTCTGGCCATGGTATCGATTTTGCGAGAGCCGGACCTTGCGGCATCGATGGCCTTTGTGTTTATACTATTGTTGGTTGAATAATACTGAAAAGCGAGATTAATAGAAAAATACACCAGTGCAACAAGGGTAACTCCCGCCATGAATATCAAAACGGTTTTTACCTTTTGATAGAGCTCCCTGTTGTAGTTTGTCGTCCATTTTTTTATTTGATCTAATGACATGACGGGGCATCAATGAAATAGAGTTTCTGAATACAGTAGTCATTAAAAAGACTCAATGTTCCTGATCAACGTTTCATATTAAACTGACAGGAAGTTGCCATTTGATACGAGTAAAGACAAACCAAAAAGTACTAAATCCCTACGGCAAAAGATACAAAAAAGATTCCCAAAAAAGAACTCAATACCCCACCAGTCAAAGCATATAAACGCTGGATGGACTACCGCTCAAGTTGCGAACAAAGCTCCTCCCAGAGATTATGGTAAGCCTTTGATGCTGGTGCGTTTGGCAAAACGGCATTCAGTGGAGCCCGGTAGATGCCCATTCTTTCAACTTCAGAATTGTAGGGAATCATCTGGGTGAGCAATTCCGGTGTATTGCTGAACTCATTGATGATGTCACGGTGTAACTTTTTCTGTTTTTCCACCATGCTGAAAAATGGACGAATTTTCGATCCGTCAAGTTTATTTGCTTCAAAAAAGTCTTTCAACTGAACGAAGGTGCGAATCGACAACGTTGTGGGAATCAATGGTACCAGAATAAGATCGGAGGCTGTAAAGACACTTTCAGAAAGGAGTGTCAGATTTGGCGGGCAGTCAATAAAAACAAACCGGTAATCATCGCTCAGCTCGTCAAGGTTTTTTTTAAGTTTTTTCTGAGGTTTTTTCTCTTCAGCGAGTTCGATATCAAGATTTCTGTACGATAAGTCGGAGGGAAGCAGGTCAAGATTTGCAAAATCCGTTGCTTTGATATTGCGATATATTTTTTTGTTTCCCTTGAGAAATTTGTCGCTGTTGTACTTCCTTGATGCGGTAATTCTGAAATAGAAAGAGCTTGCGCCCTGCGGATCAAGGTCACAGAGCAGGGTTGGTGGCGAACGCAGGGAAGAGAGATAGGAGAGGTTGACCGCCGCAGCCGTTTTTCCGACACCTCCCTTTATACTGTACAAGGCTATTGTTTTCATGGTCAGGTGCTTGTTATAAGGTCTTGAAACAGTTGACTGGTCTGTTCTTGGTCAAATGACCTGAAGGTTTTGTGAAACTTGAGACGTGCCTCTTCCTGTTTTTGAAAAAGAATAGCCATAAGGCCGCCTGTGGATGCGGCAAGTAACTTGTCTGCAGGCATCAATGCAAACTGTTCATGCAAAAAACGAAGTTGAACGGCAAAATCGACAAAGCTGCCCAGATTATCCTGTAGTTCCTTCAGTTGCCGGATAACAGGGTTAATAGTTTTATGAGGAAAAATCGAAGCGAAAAATTCAAGCAGATAGCGGAGCTTTTTGCAATCAATACGCAATCCATGAAGTTCAGCGTCAGTTGTTTCAGGGCTGACAAGACGGCCTCGACGTATTACTTTTTTCCATGCTTTTTTTATGGTTTCAACGGCAACACTCCTGGTGGAAAGGAAGGCGTATGGTATTTGTTCTGGTTCAGGAGGTGTCGGACGGTTGAGATATGCTTCCCACTCTTCCAGAAATGACTTATAGGCATCGGAAGAAAGATAACGGGAAAATTGTCTTTGCAGCATTTTTCGGGATGCGGCAATGGTATCGAAAAATATCTTCAATGATGGCTGAAGGGTAGGGGGGAGATAGTGTAAATAGGTTGCCTGCTGGAGCAGATAGACATCCCGGTCGCGTAATTCATTGGTTTGTTTGCCAAGTTCCCTGAATATGTTGAGATAATATGCCGTTTCACCTGCGTCAAAAACGCTCTTGAGTTGCTTGAGTATTGAATGTGTTCTGCGTATGGCTACCCGATAGTCATGCAGAAATTCGGAATCAATATTTTTTTTGATACCGGTTTCATTCAGACGCATGACAGAAAAAGTGAATTGCAGCAGGCGTTGGGCGCTCTCACGAATGGGAGCATCCGGATCAAGCGTGAGACCGATTTTTGAAGAGTAGCCCTGAACAGTATGTCCTGCGGTCAGCATCATCAGCTTGAAACGATCCCTGAATTCAAAAGTACGGTCAATATCTTTGTTGTTCATCAGGGACTTTTCAACCTGCGCCATCTCATCTTCATATCCCCTGTAGGGCGAGAGAGCAAAAAAATGTGTGAAGGGCTCTTGAACATGATGATCAACAATGCATAAGGATTCCGATGTCAGAACAGCTATAGTTTTTTCGTTTTCATCAAGAATTCGGTATGAATCCATAAGTGCGTCAACTGCGCAAAGCTTTATGAATGCCCTGATAGTGCTGCACGAGTTCAGCTTTTCTTTCAGTTCGCAAGGAGGAAGAGTGCCTGAGAAAAAAAATGAAGGGTTCCAGGAGAATGGGAGAGAGTCAGTTTCCACACCGGTATCGAGGTCGGCAAGAAAGAGAGTTCTCTTTTCTTTGACAATAATAATCCCTTTTTGGAAAGCTTGCCACTCGAACGTATCGTAGAACTCACGCCGCTCTTTCGATGAACCAAGGGCTTTAAGCCTCCATCCTTCGGGGAGAATATTAAGGATGTTTTCGAGCAACGACTCAACTGAGGCGGCACTACCGAGTTTGAAATATACTGTTTTCGGGATGGAGCGCATTCTCTGCTTGCGTTAAATGGAACAGTCCCTATTCCAGGGTGTTCAAGCTTTATGTGCCATAATAGTCAGAATTATTATATTTGCTGCTCTTGATATCGAAGAATATTGTATCAGCGAACCATTCGTTTCCTCATTGGGGTGAAATAGTTGTCGATAATTTCTTCAGGGTTTTGAACCAGGGCTTTTGCTCCGAACTCAACAAGTTCGCTTTCTGGTCTGAATCCCCAGAGTACTCCGAGAGGGAACATTCCGGCTCTTGTTGCGGTCAGCATGTCAATGCCGCTGTCTCCGACATAGAGAATTGATGAAGGTTCTTCTCCCAGCATCCGGGCGACAAGCAGTGCGCCTTCAGGGTCGGGTTTATGGGCAATGCCGCTGTGGTGGCCCATGACAATATCAAACTTCCACTCTTTCAGCAAAAATTCTGCACAGAGACGGGTGAAGTGATCAGCTTTGTTCGAAAGAATAGCCATTTTTACTCCCTGTTCTGCAAGAGTGTCGAGCATGGTGCTGACGCCTGGGTAGGGGCGTGAGTTCATGTTCCAGTTGTCAGCATAGTGTGCCATAAATTCCGGCAAAAGAAGGTCAATAGTATCCGGGGTACCTACTCCGTCAGGAAGTGCTTTTTTGACCAACTCTCTCATGCCGTGTCCGACAAGAAAACGGCACTCATCAATGGTATGCTCGGGATAATCGTGCAGGGCAAGCACCGTATTGAGGGTATTGACAAGATCCTGAAGGGTGTCAAGAAGGGTTCCGTCAAGGTCAAAGATAACAGCGTTGCAGGTCATGAGGAGAATCTTAGCTATTCTTTAAAAAGTTGTCTTAGTCAGCATTTGTGGTATAAAAAAAGCACCCTGCACGGTATGCGCAGGGTGCTTTTTGCACTTCAACTGCAGCAGCTTACTTTTTAGGAGCAATTGCTGACGAGATGCCCTGCAATGCCTGTCCAACAGTGTTTGAAGCACTTCCAACAAGATCAATTGCTGTTTTAGCCAAGGGCTCCACAATCTGAGCGACTGCTTTGACTCCGCTGCTCAAAAGATCAATCTGCTGCTGGGCAAGTTTACCAGCGGTATCCAGAAGGTTGCTGAGCGCGACCGAGAAATCATTTGTTTCGTTTGCCATGGATATTATTATTTAGGGTTATGGATGAATAATCTATTGGTACAAATAGTATTTTACAAGCGTCAGGTATGGTGACAATGAAAACAGGCAAATCATCAAGTTTAAAGCAACTTACTAAATTAAAGTAATAGATACCAATAGAAAACTTTTCCATCAAGGTTGTCATGCCGATTCTATTTCAAAATTAACCCGCTGGTGATTATCTTTACCGAAATTATAACAATAACCGGAACTATGATAAATAAACTTCTGCTGCTTGTTGTTCTTCTTGCTTTTGCTGTCACAGGAACTGTAGATGCTGCCGGGAAGACGCTTGTTTTGGACGGTTCAACCACTGTTGGGCCTGTTGCGAAATCTTTGGCAACCTATTTTACGAAAAAATATGGTATTCGTGTCATGGTGAGCGAGTCGGGAAGTGGTAATGGCGCAAAAAGCCTGATTAACGGGTCGTGCACGATTGCTGCAATGTCGCGTGTCATGAAAGATGCAGAGATGGTGGCGGCCAGGAAAAAAGGAGTTAATCCTGTTGCACATGTTATTGCGCTTGATGGTCTTGCCATGGTTGTCCATCCGGCAAACCCCGTGCGTTCACTTTCAAAAGTTCAGATCAGCGGCATTTACCACGGTACCATTACCAACTGGAAGGAGGTTGGAGGAGCCAATGCCCGTATCGTTGTTATACAGCGTGAATCCAACAGTGGAACCCAGGATTCCTTTAAAGAACTGGTTACCGGCAAGAATACGCAGATTACAGGAAGTGCTGAAACCCAGTCGAGTAACGGCGCGGTAAAAACCAGAGTCAGCACAACTCCTTCCGCTATTGGTTTTCTTGGTTTGGGATTTGTTGATAGTTCGGTAAAGGTACTTGCTGTAAATGGTGTTTTGCCCAATGTTAAAACCGTGAAAAATGGCACCTATTCGGTATCAAGACCTCTGTATCTTTATACCAATGGCCAGCCATCCGGGCCGGTCAGGCAGTTTATCGATTTACCAAACACTGTTGAAGGAAAAGCGATAATAAGTGAACTTGGTTTTGTTAACCGCTAGGTTTTCCCCTTACAGATACTGTTATTTACAAAACCGGTTGACTGATGAGCCGGTTTTTTGTGTTTACCTACTTGTAGCAAATGTTTCATACTTGTAACATAAGCAGTGTTGGTTTCTATGCCGAAAGCCCATAGATTAGCGTCATCAAAATTAAATCACAATGACGGGTAATTGATCAAAGAAATCATTCAAGACTATGGCTGAAGAGAGTGTAGGGGAGCGAAACCGTTCGAATGCCTTTGTGGTAAGCGCTCGCAAACGCACCTTGCAGAAGGTTGCAAAAACAGCCGGAGAAGGGGTGCTCTTTTCGGTAGCCTTTTTTGTGGCAGTGATTGTTATTTTGCACGCGACGCCATTCCTTTTTTTCAGATCCGCGGATTCAGCGAATTTTTTTCCAGCACGAACTGGTACCCGGCCGATGAACCAGGTCAGTTTGGTGCTCTTGCCATTATCTACGGCAGCTTGATGGTGACACTTGGTTCTGCCATGATTGCTGTACCCATGGGGGTTGCAGCAGCAATATGTCTCAGTGATATTCTTCCCTTTTCGATTCGGCAGTATGCAAAACCGGTTATTGAAATGCTTGCTGCAATTCCTTCGGTAGCTTTCGGTTTTTTTGCTCTCGTTGTTTTTGCTCCCCTGATGCAGGATCACGGTGGCCCAATGCTGATGTGGGCTTGGTGGATTCTTGTCACACCCTTTCTGCTACTTGCTGTAATTGTTATTTCTGATCTTTTGACCACCAACATCAAAGATGAGAAGCGTCGTAAGCAACGTCAAAGGCTGTTGATGATTGTTCTTGGTCTCTTCTCGATTTTTCTGTTGTTCAAGGTAGGATCTGTTCTCAATGGGATTCAGATTCTGACTGGTACCAATGCACTGAATGTTTCTATTATACTGAGCTTTATGGCTCTGCCGACTATTGTCAGTGTTTCCGAAGATGCTCTGCAGGCTGTCGGGCGAGACATTCGTGAGGGCAGTTATGCGCTGGGAGCCACAAGAGCTGAGACGATCATAAAAACTATTCTTCCAGCAGCAAGCAGCGGCATTCTTGCGGCGGTCATTCTCGGTATTATGCGGGCTCTCGGTGAAACGATGGTGGTCTGGATGGCTTCCGGCAACTCCTCCCATATTCCCGAGCCATGGTTTAACTATCTCGAAGCAATCCGCACACTGACGGCAACTATTGCCGGTGATATGGGCGAAGCCGATCAGGTGACCGGATCGGCCCGTTTTCATGTCTTGTTTGCCATGGGTTTGCTGCTTCTGATTATCAGTTTTATCAGCAATCTTGTGAGTGAGAGAATTGTGGTTCGCCAGCGTAAAATTTTGTCCGGTCAGTAATATTTGCCCATCAACCATTTTGTTATGATTATCGGAACCAGGAAGATACTTGATCGTTCGTTTACCGCTGTTGGTATCGGCTCCATTGTTGTTATGGCTTTGGCTCTGATGACGGTTGTGGTGCCGATAGTCTACAATGGTATTGGGGCTGTATTTTTTACCGGTACGGTGGAACATCGCAAGATGTTATATGCTGAATTCAAGAGGGGCGACAGTCAGGCTCTTTCGAGTGAGGTTGCCTCATCAAATCGATACCGGGCTAAGGTGTACGATATGCTTACTGGTTTCGAGGCAGAACTTGAAACGATGTCGCCCGAAAAAAAGGCAGAATACCAGTCAAAATATTCCCAAGTACGGACGTCTTTGCAGGCCTTGCTTGGTCCCCTTCCTGGTGATCCTGAACCGATGCTGACAAGGTTTAAATACGGTCAGACCAGATGGGAGAAAGCCGAGGAAAAGTTGCACGACCTGCTCTATGAGTCTAAATGGGATAATTCCAATCCCAATGTGATGAGCCAGGAGTACTTTGTAAGCCGTGCCATTGGCTTTGAGGGCACCTCTCTTGTCAAGCTTTTTCCTTATGTCAAGGACAATCTTGAGAGCATGCTTCTTCCCGAGTTTACTTTGTATTGGGGATTTATCACTGACAGTTCGGTTGATTCGCACTTTTTTGGAGGAATCTGGCCGGAAATTCAGGGTACCTTTTTTCTTGCAATCGGTGCAATGCTTTTTGCTTTTCCTCTCGGTGTTGTTGCTGCGGTTTATTTTACAGAATATGCCAGACCGGGGTTTTTAAATAGTATGCTGCGCAGTGCCAACAGCACTCTTGCTGGTGTGCCGAGCATTGTTTTTGGCATGTTCGGCCTTGCATTTTTTATCAATACCATGAAGGTTTCTGAATCAAAAAGTGTTATTGCCGGTGCACTGACGCTGGCTATTATGATTCTGCCGACCATTATTCGCGCCGCCGAAGAGGCCATTCTTGCGGTGCCTAAAACGTACAAAGAGGCTTCGCTCAGTCTTGGTTCAACTAAATGGAATACTATTGCGACGGTTATTCTTCCGGCTGCGCTTCCCGGTATTCTGACTGGAGGAGTTATAAGCCTTGGCAGGGCAGCAGGCGAAACGGCTCCAATTATTTTTACTGCGGCGGTCAGTGTCGGTTCAGCTATAGGGCTTGCAGATGTTTTTTCATCTCCGACACCAGCTCTTTCATGGAACATCTATAATCTTGCCAGCGAACATGAAGCAGCCGCACAACTCCGCCATGTCCAGTATGGCATGGTGCTTGCTCTGGTCACTGTTGTGCTGTTGCTGAACTTGTCAGCAATTGTTCTGCGGGCTCGTATTTCGAAAAAATTAAAATGCTAACATCCAATGCTTATGACAACTGATGTGAGAAAAACTTCAGAGAGTCTGCCTGTACAGAAAGCAACACGGGAGATATACCTGCCTCCTCAACGCAGCACAATAAATGGAGGCGGAGCTGCTCATATCGCGGCAAAGGATTTTTCCATCTACTACGGTGAATTCGAAGCGGTAAAGAAGGTCAGCGCTGATATTCTCTCAAAATATGTGACGGCAATTATCGGACCAAGCGGTTGTGGCAAGAGCACTTTTTTACGTGCAATTAATCGAATGAATGACCTTATTCCAAGCTGTCATACAACCGGAGCCCTGCTTTTTGATGGTGATGATATCTATGGAAAATTTACTGACGAAGTATTGCTGCGTAAAAAAATCGGCATGGTTTTTCAGAAACCAAACCCGTTTCCGAAATCTATTTTTGACAATATTGCCTACGGACCTCGTCTGCACGGGGTTAACGACAAGAAAAAACTGATGGAAATTGTTGAAGGAAGCCTTAGAAAAGCCGCAATATGGGATGAAGTCTGTGACCGTCTCGACAAAAATGCTCTTGGTTTGAGTGGCGGGCAGCAGCAGAGGCTCTGTGTCGCCCGTACGCTTGCTGTCGAGCCCGAAGTGCTCCTGCTTGACGAACCGACTTCTGCTCTTGATCCAAAGGCTACCGCAAAAATTGAAGATCTTATCCAGGAGTTGCGCGGTAGTTATACTATCATGATTGTTACGCACAACATGCAGCAGGCATCACGGGTATCCGACTCCACCATGTTTTTCTATGAAGGAGTTCTTGTTGAGCATGCGCCGACCGCGCAGCTCTTCACTAATCCGAAAGATCCGATGACGGAAGATTATATCACCGGAAGATTCAGCTAACGAAACCATTGTAATGTTATGTCATCACGCCCGGTTCATGTGCTTATAAAAGAACTCTCGCAGATTCTTGTTCAACTCTCCGAAAAAGTAGTGGAGAATTTGTTTAATGCCCTGAATGTGGTGAAACATCAGGATGAACAAGGCGCCCGCCAGATCAGGTTCATCGATCATGAAATTGATGAGGCTGAGGTCAATCTTGAAGAGCGCTGTCTGGCATTTCTTGCTCTTCAGCAGCCAGTAGCAAGAGATCTGCGTACCATCGTCACCATTATCAAGATTAACGATGACCTTGAACGTATCGGTGATCTGGCAGTTCATATTATTGACCGTATGCCTGACATCAGTATCGAACTACTCGAGTCGTTTGCCTTTGAGGATATGGGTATGCTTGCTGCCGGGATGATTAAAAAGTCGATTGAGGCATTTATTTCAAAAGACCGTCTGCTCGCCGACCAGGTTTGTGCCCTTGATGAAGAGATTGATATGATGCATCGTTCGGTCTTTAAAAAAGTGACATTATTAATGAAAGATCCGGATTCGGATGTTGATCAGCTCATAACGGCCTTAAGCATCTCAAGATATATCGAACGTATGGCTGACCATGCGTCAAGAATTGCCCATGAAGTCATTTATCTCGTGACGGGCGAAATTGTTCGACATAATGGCGGTTTTTATGACAAGCTTATAGAATCAATAAAAGAGTGATTGTGCCAGGAGGGGTGCTTCAGAAAATGGAAAAATCATATACTGAGGAAACGGTAAATTTCTGAGCGCTCTGAAGTGCCTTGTTTTGCCTTTAAAGCGGCTAAGCCATATACGATCCAGATCCAGTATTTTTCCGTCTCACTATAATCGCTTCAGCGTTGTTGAGGGTTTGAAGCACCTCACTTCAGGGCACATCACCTTTTCAGCCATGGTTCGTAATTCTAATGAATAAATCGTCTTATTGCGGCTTTGGTTGGCGTTGCCATCCCGGCGAATGAAACTGGCGACAACTCCTGGTATTGAGTTTGATGTAATTTTGTGCACTATTTTTTCCGGGATTTGGAACACTAACTATAAAATGTAACGAAACAACTGTTTTCTTATGCCAAATCGACCGATTCATGTCCACATACAAGAGCTTTCGCAGGTTCTTGTTGACCTTTCTTTCAGAGTAGTTGCGAATTTGTCTGACGCAATATATGCGGTTAAATACCAGGACAAGGATAGCGTTTCGCGTATCAAAGATGTGGAAAATGAGCTGGAAATGGAGGAGATTGACATTGAGGAGCGATGTATTCAGTTTATCGCACTTCAGCATCCGGTTGCAAAGGACCTGCGCACTATTCTTGCTATCATGATGATGAGTGATGAACTTGAACGTATTGGTGAAATATCGCTTCACATCGTTGATTCTATGTTTGCAATAACCACCGCCACGCTTGATTTGCTTGAGTTTGAACGAATGTTTACGCTGGCCGGAGATATGGTAAAAAAGTCGATTGATGCTTTTGTTTTGCAGGATCGTCATCTTGCCGATCAGGTTTGTGTTCAAGATGATCAGGTTGATTCGATGCATCATACGGCAGTTAATAAAGTGACGGCTTTAATGAAAACTGAAGATGCCGATGTGAGCCAGCTTATCAATGCGTTAAGCGTTTCGAGGAATATTGAGCGTGTAGCCGACCATGCCACAAAGATTGCGGAAGAGGTTATTTATCTCGTGACTGGCGAACTTGTCAAACAGAAGGGTTTCCTTGATGATTTCATATAAACAGATTCACAGTGAACAATCGTGAGTAAGTTAACTTGCTTTTGTTGTTTTATTGTCAGGAATATACAGGAAATAAATTATCTGAGGAGGTAATGATGAATAAACCAGTTAAGGCAGTAACCTTTACCGATGTCATGGATATTGGTGATGGAACGGCTGATATTGATTGTTCAAATAAGGGGTTGACATCGCTTGAGGGTTGTCCGGAGAAAGTTAACGGAAATTTCAATTGTTCAGGGAACAAACTCACAACTCTTGAAGGGGCTCCTCAAAAGATAAAAGGGGATTTCAATTGTTCGTGCAATCTGCTGACAACCCTTGAAGGAGGCCCGGAGGAAGTTAACGGTGATTATGATTGTTCAAGCAATGATCTGAAAACTCTGGAGTATTGTCCGGTTTTTGTGACTGGTGATTTTTCTTGCGCAGGAAACCAGTTGACAACGCTTCAAGGAAAGATCTATTCAAGTAAAGGTATCGAGGAAGCGAGGTGTCTGGAAATAGTTGAGGGAGATTTTAATTGTTCCGGAAATCAGTTGCGAACCCTTGAGGGCTCGCCAGATATTGTGGGTGGAGATTATGATTGTTCAAACAATCAATTGACCTCTCTTGAAAAGTGTGCGGTTGTTATTTCAGGCGATTTTTCCTGTTCCGGAAACCAGCTTGTATCACTTGATGGCGCTCCTCCACATGTTGAGGGTAACTTTGATTGTTCAAAGAATAAACTTGCCAGCCTCAGGGGTTACCTGGAAATGGTTAACGGTGATTTTAATTGTTCGTGTAACGAGTTGACCACTCTCAAAGGTGCGCCTGAAAAAGTCAAGGCATTTGATTGTTCAAATAATAAGCTTACGTCTCTGAAAGGCGCTCCGGAAAAAGTCAAGGGTGATTTTGATTGCTCAAGGAATCAGATAACCTCTCTGAAGGGTGCACCTAAAAAAGTAAAAGGAGATTTTAATTGCTCCGGTAATCAACTGACAACATTGGAGTGTGGGCTGAAGAAAGTTGGCGGAGATTTTATCTGTGCAGATAACGCCATGCCTTTTACGGAAGAACAAGTTAGATCGGCATACAAAATAAAAGGAATCTTTTTGGCGGATTAACAGGAGCGATTCAGGAAACAGATCACCGTACAGTCCTGGTTAAGAATTGGGTGGTAAGGTCTGGGGAATCCCGGAATTGTTTTTTTGTTTTTTTCTTGCATTTTACCTTGCAGGTCTGCTAAATTAAGGCCACTTTGTATCTTTTAAATCATAAGCATGGTGTTTGAACTCTATGGCTAACCTGTTAGGAAAAATTTTCGGCGATTCACCGAAAGCAACAGAAACTCCGCAAGCTTTTACTATCAAGATTGATCCCGCAAAATTTGCTCTTTCCACTAAACCCCAGGGAACAGTCTATGTGCAGCTTGAATCACTCAAGCAGAAGCTTACCAAACTGTCCTCGAATGTTGAGAATAATCTGATGCTCAGCATCCGGGCATCAACAAAAGGAAATATTGAACTTGCCTCTTCAGCATTCAAGTTTGATGAGGCCTATATCAGGAAAGGGAAGTTTGAGGTTGAATATCTTACCCTTGCGTACGCATCGTTCCAGAATCTTGGCGCAGAAGATCTCAAGGCGATCAAATATGCCAGAATGATTCTTCGCGACCTTGAACGGCTGGCCCAGTTGGCGCTTAATATTGCAGACAAGGCAGAGTATGTGCAGTTTGCCAATGTTGAGGATTTGCACAAGGATGAGTACGGACTGAAGCCGATGGGCGATATTACGGCCGAAATGATCAAGAAATCGGTTGAGGCTTTTGTGAGTGGTAACTCGAAACATGCCAGTGAAACCCTGGTGATGATGAGTGAGATTCAGGCGCTTTATGACGGTGCTGCAGCAAAGATCAAGGCTTCGGTTAATGACCAGAACATTATCAATCTCACCGGTGTTCTTTCGATTATTGAACATGTCAAGGCTTCGGCGGATATCTCCTGTTCTATTGCCAGTAACTTCTGCTGAGATTGCCTTTGTTATTATGACAAAAAAAGCGGGCCTCGGTTCGCTTTTTTTTGTCGTATAGCTTGCTCTCATTTTATTGTAGAATTCCTGACAATGAAGAAAATTCAAAAGTTTGTTTTTCCTGTGCTTTTGCTGCTTTTGCTTCTTTTTGGATTGTTCTGGGTGACCCGGCGTCCTGAAACGCGCAAAAGAGTGGACGCAAAGGTTATTGACCGTATTCCGGTCTCGGTTGCCCGCGTCTCGAAAGCAGCCGTTCGTGACAGTTTCAGCATCACAGGAACAGTTGAGGCCTTCAGGGAGGCGGATATCTTTTCTGAGTCTGCGGGTATAGTTCGCAGGGTTTCTGCAGAACCGGGCGAGCAGAAAAAGCAAGGAGATACGTTGTTGATGCTTGATAATGAACTTGCCACTGCCCGCGCGAAGAAGGCGGATGCCCATTTCAGGCAGGCGAAACGGGATGTTGATCGCTACAGAACCCTCTACAAAGAGGGAGCTGTAGCACTTTCAGCGTATGAAACTGTGCAGTTGCAGCGTGAAGAGGCGGAAGCGGAGTTTGTTGCGGCTGACAGAAAATTCAATGACACAAGAATCAAAGCGCCTTTTTCCGGCGTTGTAACCTCGCGTCTTGTGGAACAGGGAGAACTCGTTCACGAGGGCATGAAGGTTGCCCATATCGTCGATATGTCGAGAGTAAAGATCATCATTTTTGTGCCTGAAAGAGAGATGAGGAGGTTTGCAGAAGGTACATCCCTGACGGTAACCAGCGATCTTTATCCCGGAGAGATCTTCAAGGGCAAGGTCAGTTCAGTGAGCGACAAGTCGGGTCGTGATCATACCTTCAGGATAGAAGTGCTGTTGCAGAATACCGGTAAAGTCACCTTCAGATCGGGAATGTTTGCCAGGGTACTCTTTTCGGGAGAAGGGGAGCGTCAGGCAGTTCTGGTTCCCCGCGTTGCCCTTGTTTCAGGGATAAGAACTCCTGAACTTTTTGTTGTCCGTCGAGGCAAGGCTTTTTTGAAGACGTTTCTTGCCGGTGTGGAACTGCAAAAGCAGGTTGAAGTTCTTGGTGGATTAGCCCCCGGCGACAGTGTTGTGACAAGTGGCCAGAACGAGCTGCATGATGGAGCCGATGTTCTCGTTATCGACCAGCAGAAGAATTCTGTACGACCATGACGCTGACTGAGCTCTCCATAAAAAGGCCGACGCTTATTGTTGTGCTTTTTACCGTGCTTGGTATTCTCGGTCTCTTCAGCTACCAGCAGTTGCAGTATGAGCTGTTGCCGAAGATGACCCCGCCAGTTGTTACTGTTTCCATCCGCTATCCCGGGGCGTCGCCGGGAGAGGTTGAAACATCGCTCACCAAACCTGTTGAGGAAGCTGTTTCGGCCATCGAAAAAATATCATCCATCACCTCTACCTCGACCGAAGGATTGTCGGTGGTCGCTATCGAGTTTTCCAATTCGGCCAATATTGAAAAGGCTCTGCAGGATGCCCAGCGCAAGATCAACGAGGTGCGTGATCGCTTTCCCGTGGAAGCAAAAGCGCCGGTTATTACCCGTTTTGCTCTTGATGAAGTACCGGTGCTGCGCATCGGGGCAACCTCATCATTGCCGGATGCTGAGTTTTACCAGATGCTCAAAGATGACATCAAGCCACTGCTTGCCAGTGTCGGCGGGGTTGGCCAAGTGTACTTGCTTGGAGGTCGTGAGCGGGAAATCAGGGTTAATATTGATCTGGCAAGGCTTCAGAGCTATGGTTTGACGGTCACTGATGTTTTCAAAGAGGTTGGAAAAGCCAACAGCGATTTTCCGACCGGCAAAATTGATGACCGCGACAAGCAGTTTGTGGTCAGGCTTGCTGGCAAGTTCACCACTCTGGAAGAGCTGAAAAACCTGGTGTTGCGCTCTTCCGCTTCAGGAACGGTTGCACTGAGGGATGTTGCCGAAGTCGAAGATGGCTTCAAGGAGATCACCACCCTCACCAGGGTCAACGGTCGAAGTGCCGTCGGTATTATGGTCATGAAGCAGAGCGATGCCAATACCGTTGATGTCAGTCGTCTTACAAGAGCAGCGCTCTCAAAGCTTGAAAAACTCTACAGCACCCGCCACATCCACTTTGATATTGCACAGGATGCTTCGACCTTTACGCTTGAAGCGGTTACTGCAGTGCAGCATGACCTTCTGCTTGCCGTGCTGCTTGTTGCGCTCGTCATGTTGCTCTTTCTCCACAGTTTGCGGAACTCACTGATTGTGCTTGTTTCCATTCCAACCTCTCTGGTGACGACCTTTATCGGGATGTATCTTTTCGGTTTTTCCCTCAACCTCATGACGCTGCTCTCACTGTCACTGGTAGTAGGTGTTCTGGTTGACGATTCCATTGTGGTGCTTGAAAATATCTACCGTCATCTCGAACGCGGCGAAGAGCCACGGAATGCCGCCCTTGCTGGCAGAAACGAGATTGGGTTTACGGCACTCTCCATTACGATGGTTGATGTGGTTGTTTTTCTGCCGCTCTCGCTTGTCAGTGGTATTGTGGGAAATATTCTGCGGGAGTTTTCCGTTGTTATGGTGATTTCTACTCTGGTCAGCCTTTTTGTCTCCTTTACCTTGACTCCGTTGCTTGCGTCGCGCTTTTCCACCGTTGAAAAGTTTACCGGAAAAAATGTTGTAGAAAAGTTTGCCCTTGCTTTTGAACGCAACTTTCAGCGCCTTCGCCAAAGTTATATCGATCTCCTTCAATGGAGCCTCAAAAATCCCCGAAAAGTTTTTTTCAGCGCAATACTGTTGTTGTTTCTCTCTTTCCTTCTTCCATTTTTTGGCTTTATTGGTGGAGAGTTTATCTCCGTGTCTGATCGCGGGGAGTTTGCCGTCAAGCTGGAGCTTGAACCGGGAACACCTCTTCAGGAGACCAACCGGTTGACCAGAAGTGTGGAACGTCGTCTCACCTCAATGGCAGAAGTGACAAAGGTGATGGTTAATGTTGGTGCTTCAACGGAAGGCTTTTTCAACCAGAGCGCCGACAATATTTCAGAGATCAATGTGAGGCTGACACCCAAAGAGGAGCGTATCCGATCGACAGATACCATTATGCAGGCAATTCGCCTCAATCTGCAGGGTATTGATATTGCTGGTCTCAAGGCAAGCATCAACCCGATTGGAATTTTTGGAACAGCCAATGAAACGCCAGTTGCTGTTATTATCAGCGGCCCACTGAGAAGTCAGGTTACCCGTGTGGCCGAAGCATTGAGAGACAGCCTCAAAACCGTTTCAGGGACAGCCGATATCAAATTGACCTCACAGGTAGGGAGTCCCGAAATGCGCGTTATCGTTGATCGTGAAAAAATGGCCACCTTCGGTCTCTCTATTGCTGATGTGGGAGCCGCATTGCGAACGGCCTATGCCGGAGATGAAGCCGGAAAATACCGTGATGGAGGCGATGAATACGATATCAGGGTGATGCTCGACAAATACTATCGTCAGGATACCTCAACGCTTTCCGAGATCACCTTCCGTACTCCGCAGGGCGATATGGTCCGTCTCGGTCAGTTTGTCACTTTTGAACAGGATCGGGGTTATACGCAGTTGCAGCGGAAGGATCGAAACAATGCTGTCTGGGTTAAGGCACAGGCGGTTGGTCGTCCTGTCGGGAGTATCGGCAAAGAGATTGAGAGGATTATGGCGAACATGAAAAAAAATGCTCTCATGCCTTCGACGGTGAGCTATGCCTATGAATCGGATCTCAAAAGGCAGGGAGAGTCAAACTCAACCCTTCTGCTCTCTTTTCTTGTTGCCATTATCTTTGTTTATCTTATCATGGTTGCACTCTACGATTCCTGGATTTGGCCGATGGTGGTGATGTTTTCTATTCCGCTGGCCATTATCGGAGCGCTTTTCGCTCTGGCCATTACCGGTAAATCACTGAGTATTTTCACTATTCTTGGTATGATCATGCTTATCGGGCTTGTTGGAAAAAACGCTATTCTGCTGGTTGATTTCATCAACAAGTTCCGCGAAGAGGGGATGGAGCTTTCTGAGGCAATTCTTGAAGCCGCAAAAGAGCGGTTGCGTCCAATTCTCATGACCACGTTGACCCTGATTTTCGGGCTTCTCCCTATTGCGCTCTCTCAAAGCTCCGGATCAGAATGGAAGTCCGGGCTTTCCGTTGCTCTTGTCGGCGGTCTCTTCAGTTCAATGTTTCTGACCCTGCTGGTTATTCCAGTCGTTTATGTCTGGTTTGACAAGATGCAAAGCAAGTTTTCAAAGCGGAAAAGGAAACAGGCGGTATAGCTATTTTTTAAATTTCATTAACCTGCGGTCGGTAATGCGCTTTTTTTCAAACCAGACTCCGGTTCTGTTATTGTGCCGTGCTGCACTATCCTTTTCATGGGTTTATCAGGGCGCTGTTCCCAAAATAGTTTGTCAAAGCAGTGGAGAAACAGAGCTGCTGGGCCATATCATTCCAGTGTATCAGTGGGCGTGTGAAGCGGTATTGTGGATGGGGGTTGCAGAGATTCTGTTCGGACTTTTTTTGCTTGTGGCCCGATGGATCTGGGTGTTCTGGCTCAATGCGGCGGCTTTGGTCGGGCTTCTTTGTTTTGTAGCCCTGTTCGAGCCAACAATGTTCTCTTTGCCATTCAATCCCCTGACATTAAATGTTTCGTTGATAGCGCTCTCTGTGATTGCCATACTGGAATTGAATAAAATAAAAACCCTGCGCTGAATGAAGCCGAACCGTTTTGATGGAGAACTGAGCAGTGTTGCCAGGCTTTTCCTCTCTGTTTCAGTCACCGTTGTGGCTCTTGCCTCTCTTATGGGAGCGGCTGGAGCTGCGACAGGTAATATGCTTCTCCTGAAGCTTCATCCGTATCTCTTTTTTATTGGATTTGGCAACCTTGCCATACTTATTCTCAATCGCTACCTGACTGCTGCAATTTATCCTGAACTGAAGATTGATCCTGCAAAGCAGTTTCGCTACATCTTGACCGTTCTGTTCTCTCTGGGCATGATTACCGTTGCCGTGACCATGGATTGGCCAATACTGAAAGCTATGACAGGCTTACTGCTCATGATTGTTGTTACTGGTCCCCTCAGGGAGATTTTTACGACACTTTCAGTTCCGAAAATCTGGAAAGAAGTTTCGGTGCGCTACTATATTTTTGATGTTCTTTTTCTGCTCGTTGCCAACCTTGGGCTTTTTACACTCGGTCTTAAAGAGGCTTTTCCTGATCAGAAAATTATTCCTTTTTTTGTTACCCAATCATCCTATTTTCTTGGCTCTTCATTTCCACTCAGTATCAGTGTGATGGGGTTTCTCTATACCTACGCATGGAGCCGGTCATCAAAACGGGAACTGGCAAAACGGCTTTTCAGTCTCTGGTTTTATATTTTTGTCGGTGGTGTTCTCGTTTTTCTGATTGTTATTCTTGCAGAGTACTATCTGGGCATGATGCTGCTCAGTCATTTTCTGTTGTTTGGTGTGATGGCGCTGCTTGGCAGTTTTGCTATTTACCTCAATAACTTTTTCCATACCAAATTTCATCATCCGGCTCTTGCATTTCTGTTGAGCGGACTTGCCCTTTTGTTTGCGACAAGTGGTTATGGCATCATGAATATTTATTTTTTGAAAGGGATTCATTTTGGTACGGTCCCTCCCTTGCGTTTCGACAGGATGTGGATTTATCATTCCCATACCCATGCGGCTTTGCTCGGCTGGATTACCTTTTCTTTTATTGGGATGATCTATATCGTCATCCCGTCAATTGTCCGCACCAATTCCCTTGAAACGCTCAGAAGTGAGACGGCGCTTTCTGCGCTGCTTGGTGAGCCGGTGATGAAAAAAGCCTTTAAACAGCTTACTGTGCTCCTTCTCTCGGCGACCGCAATTCTGCTTGCATTTTTTCTTGAAAACAATTTGCTGCTTGGCGTTGCAGGTTTTTTCTATGGTTGTTCGGTTTATTATGTGACCTTCAACCTTCGGGGTGACATAAAAACAGTTTAATAACGAATCAATATATTCATACATATTATGCAACTCACGGCAAAGCTATCGGCAATTCTTCCAGAACAGACGGGTACTGGAAAGAATGGAACATGGAAAAAACAGGATATTATTGTTGAAACTGAAGGGCAGTATCCGAAAAAGGTCTGCATTTCATTGTGGGGCGAGAAGTATGACAGAAATTTGCTGAAGGTGGGATCGAAGCTCACAATCTCGTTTGACATTGAAAGCAGGGAGTTCAACGGGAAGTGGTATACCGACGTCAAGGGCTGGAAAGTAGAGGGGGTCAATCAGCCGGAGACCTCCTATTCCGAAGAACCTGGATCCTGGGAGCCACCGGTTTTTGAGAGTCGGAACGAGAGCGTTATTGCAAATGATGATTGTCCGTTTTGAGATCGCTGTGTAATGTTTTTATAAAAAATGTATCTATTTTTTGATACCGAGACCACAGGGCTACCCCGCAACTGGCGAGCGCCGGTGACAGATGTCGATAACTGGCCAAGGCTGGTACAGTTGGCATTTTTATACTCGGCTGCTGATGGAACGATTCTGTCTTCCGGCGACTATATCATCAAACCAGAAGGTTTTGTGATACCATCTGGCGCGTATCGGATTCATGGTATTTCGACGCAGCGAGCTCAACTCGAGGGCCACCCCATACAAGAGGTTCTTCAGTTATTTCAGGAACTTGCAATTGAGGCGCAGGTTCTTGTGGCGCACAATCTGGGTTTTGATGAAAAGATTGTGGGCAGCGAATTGATTAGAGCAGGAATGCGTAATATTCTATCATCAAAAAAGAAGATATGTACGATGGAGAGTAGTACTGATTTTTGTGCTCTTAAGGGCCCTTATGGCAATAAATGGCCGAAATTGAGTGAGCTGTACCAGATATTGTTTGGCACAGAATTTGACGAGATGCACAATGCGGCAAATGATGTTCAGGCCACAGCGAAGTGTTTCTGGGAATTGAAGAGAAGGGGAGTAATCGGCTAATCAACTTTTTGGTAAACAGTTAACTACTATGCGTCTAATTGGGAAAATTGCGCTTGTCACCGGAGCGGCAGGAGGAATCGGCAGGGCAGTGGCACTCTGTTTTGCTGCGGAAGGAGCTGCTGTTATTGCCAGTGATATCAATGTTACCGGCTGTACGGAAACCCTTGAGCTTCTTGAAAGCAGAGGCGGGAGCGGCATGTCTCTGCTGGCCGACGTAACGCGAGAGGATGAGATAGCGGCGCTCTACCGGCAGATAGCTGATCGGTATGGCAAACTGGATATAGTGGTGAACATTGCCGGTGGCGACAATGAGCCGTCGGCCGATGTCGAGGAGATTGACTACCTTAAAATGAGCGCCAATCTTGATTTGAATCTCAAATCCTGCATTATCTCCTGCCGTGAAGCCGCCAAAATGATGAAGCCCCAGGGGTTTGGAAAAATTGTGAATATGAGCTCGCTGGCTTATCGGGGGAGTCCGAACCAGTTTTCCTACTCAGCGTCTAAAGGGGGCATTTACTCCTTTACCCGTTCACTTGCCATGTCGCTTGGTCGGTACGGCATAACGGTCAATGCACTTGCGCCAGCTCTTGTAGAGGTTCCCGCCTTTGTGAGGGCTCTCGGGCCCGAACGGTGGGAGATGCTCCGCCAGGAGTGCGCACAACGTTATCCGCTCGGTCGTGTTGCAACACCGGCGGACGTTGCCAGGTGTGCTCTTTTTCTTGCGTCTGATGATGCCGCGTTTATTACAGGGCAGATTATAGAAATTTCCGGGGGCGCAAGGCTTTAAATCACTATGGGACAGTTTCTGCCTCACAGTCACTAATCTCCTGGTCGGCACTTGGTCTGAAAAGATCGCCCGGTTTGACCCACATTTCCACAAACCTTGTCTTTCGGTACTCGGAGGAAGTCCCAAAAGCTGTTCAAGGCGCAACTCTATTTTTCAGGGAGTTACAAAAATTCTTTACTTAAGGTGTCGTTGCCACCCATACATCTCTTGACAGATTGAGAGATTGACCGATTTTATAATCAGAGCCATTGTCGTCAGTTCAGGTGACCACCAACATTCCTTGATTCTGAGCTTAAAAAGAGTGTGCCTCCTTGCAGGAGAAAAGCTGTTTCTCATCGTGATCGCTCTCTTTATTTGTCGGGAGAAACATCAATACTGACAATATCGGCATTGTCATTAAAGATACTGATTCCTTTCCCAAAAGCCTGTCGTCCCGAGTGTACAGATACTTGCCGGATGTTCGGGTGGTTACTCTCGAGGCTGACAGTGATCACACCTTTTGGAGGAACATGTATCCTTTTGTCAATAATCCCCTTTGCACTTGTGGCATTAGCTCCTTCCGGCAGCAATCTGACATACACCCACTTGGCACTACCCTTGAGCGTAATCTTCAGTTGCTCTCCCTTCATAAAGTTACGGGGTGCGGTCAAATTCATATAACTGGCATGCCAAAGTTTCCCACCAAACGAATCAGCCTCCCCCTCGATTGACTTGATAATCTCTCCTTCAAGGGGTAGCGCATAACACGATACGTAACCTAAAAGAGTCAGGGTAGTAAAAACGAAAAAGACCAGAATGTTTTTCATCATAAGATACTCCTTTCCATTCGTGACAGTGAAAAACGAAAAAGACCAGTAACTTTCAAAAACAATAACACCGGACATGGCAGAGAGCAACACTTGCCGCGAATAACAAGCCTCCCGGCGGAATGAAGCAAACCGGTACGAATCTACCTATACCGCTCGTAAGTGCACATTAGAACGTCATAAGAGTATCAAAAAGTTTCCCAATACATGCTTTTTTTGAAGCAACTTTTATGCAAACGTTCAATTAATGCTATGATTTCTTTACCGGGGCAGTGGCGGTGTAAATTTGTTTCTTTAGGAACTGATCGTTTTCTGTGGCAATGTGAAAGAGTGTCGGGCTGGATTTTTGACTATCCTGATAGTAGTAGAGAGGAATAACATTGGAAAAGACGATATAATGGTAGCATAAGGGCGTAACCCATTGGAAATGAAGATGGATAGCATTTTTTGCCTTGTCAGGGTGAAGAATTGTTTTTATTATGAACGTGGAAGAACACAAAACTTTTCAAACGCCGTTCAGAATGCGGCTGAAACTTGTTACAGATTAAATGCAATGAATATACTGGTGACTGGTGCGGCGGGATTTATAGGATTTCATGTCTGCAAGCGGCTGCTCGAAAGGGGAGAGCTGGTAACCGGAATCGATAACCTTAACGACTATTACGATGTTTCACTCAAGCATGCGCGACTTGCTCTGCTTGAGCCTTATGAGGGGTTCACGTTTGTGAAGCATGATATTGCTGACCGGAGTGCCATGGAGGAGCTTTTTAAAACAGGTGCGTTTGAGCGCGTGGTCAATCTTGCCGCCCAGGCGGGTGTCCGTTATTCAATTGAGAATCCCCATGCCTATGTTGAGAGCAATATTGTGGGATTTCTCAATATTCTTGAGGGGTGTCGCTATAATGGGGTGAAACATCTGGTCTACGCCTCCTCAAGCTCGGTGTATGGTGCTAACGAAACCATGCCTTTTTCGGTTCATGACAATGTCGATCATCCGCTTTCACTCTATGCGGCCAGCAAAAAGGCCAATGAGCTGATGGCGCATACCTACAGCCATCTCTACAATCTGCCGACCACCGGTCTCCGCTTTTTTACCGTCTATGGCCCGTGGGGAAGGCCCGATATGGCACTCTTCCTCTTTACCGATGCCATTCTGAAGAATAAGCCAATCAAGGTGTTCAATTATGGCAAGCATCGTCGCGATTTTACCTTTATTGATGATATTACCGAGGGGGTTCTGAGAACGCTCGATCATGTTGCTGAATCAAACCCCGAGTGGTCAGGCCTCAAGCCCGATACCGCCACAAGCAAGGCTCCATGGAGGGTCTATAACATCGGCAACAGCAATCCTGTTGAGCTGATGGATTATATCAAAGCGCTTGAAGAGCAGCTTGGCCGTACGGCCATCAAAGAGTTTCTGCCTCTCCAGCCCGGTGACGTGCCCGACACCTATGCCGACGTTGATCAACTGATGCAGGATGTCCACTACAAACCAGAGACCACCGTGCCGGAGGGCATCAAGCGTTTTGTGGCCTGGTATCGTGAGTATTACGGGGTGAAGGGTGAGTCGTGATAGCCGACATCGGTCACTTCGATCGTGCTTTGCGCTACTCAGTGACTGGTATTGGATTGTGCTTATTCATTACTATGCACGACAAGAGCTTTATTACAACCATGATGAACGATTGGCAAAAAAGAATTACCATAAATCCCGATCAGTGTGGAGGTTGGCCATGCATTCGCGGGTTACGTATCAGGGTTATTGATATCCTCGATTTGATGGCAGCAGGGTTGAATTATGACGAAATTATTGATGAGTTGCCGGATCTTCAAAAAGAAGATATTCTTGCTGCACTCAAATACGCAAGCCACAAGCTCAATCATCCTGTCATTGCCGCATGATCATCTGGGTTGATGCACATCTTTCCCCCTCGATTGCTGCGTGGATCAACCGCAATTTTTCCAGTTTTCAGGCAGAGTCGGTTCGTTCTTTAGGCCTGCAACGGGCCGATGATCGAGTAATCTTTGATGCCGCCCGACAAGCCAATGTGGTTGTAATGAGTAAAGAATACCGCCAAAATGTGTACAAAATTACTCCGCACTACATAAAATAAACCGTAAGGAAAGCGGGGAAGGAGAGCGCGGCGGACATTTGGGATAACTTCGAAATAAAGTAACGGAGCTTGCTCAAGCCGTTTTAGCTGTAACTCCATTGCGGCCATAAATTCAGCACCAAGGCCGGGGCTCTGTAATTCGTACCACTCTTGAGCTTCACCAGTTTCACGTAACGCTCGTGCAGAAAATTTCAGACGGTATGCCATGAGCCCTTTTTAAGGTGTGATTTCACTTGATCCCAGGAGTAGCCAGCTTCAGGGTTTGCTTCGAACTCTGCAAGGCGTGCTTCAAGCTCAGCCTTGAGCGCAGGCGAAATCTCAACGGCTTCAGGCAGCGCTGCAACGCTATCCCAGATAAGCTCAACGAGACGAATGCGTTCCTGCACTGGAAGTTCAAGAATATCGGCAATAGAAATTGTGCTCATGTTGGATAAGGTGCTCTTCTTTTTGTTTAACACTTGCGAGTTTAACTTACCCTGAAAAGTACGAAAAATGTACAGATAATTTGGCCAAACATAAAAAACAGTGCCACCATAGGAAATGTCAGGCCTGACGGCATATAGTCGTCTGCTTTCAAATCCCGCAAGAGGCGGTCGAATGCTGACTGGTAGGCGTCGTGCTGTTTCCATTGGGTGACGTCGCCGATGTGCCGCTGGCGTTTCACGTTTCCGCTCCCAAAGCATCCTAATTTTGATATTGATACTGAGATTATTTATAATAACAAAAGGCGAAATTCGCAATTTATACGCATTACGGTTTCGCTGAAACACTTGCTTTCCGATGCAGTTATCTATGAGAGCACACCATAACACCACCATAAAGAAAAAGTAATGGAGGACTGGCAAAAATGGAGTTACCATAAATCCCGATCAATGTGGATGTCGGTCATGCTTTCGCGGGTTGCGAATCAGGGTTATTGATATCCTCAATCTGATGGCTGCAGGACTTACTT
>Ga0194037_1000437_pt1 | contig 32428 bp, 34 predicted proteins | sample JunL306m_MetaG_FD_148653 | JGI IMG/M metagenome (GOLD analysis project Ga0194037, IMG submission 148653) | Anoxic zone freshwater microbial communities from boreal shield lake in IISD Experimental Lakes Area, Ontario, Canada - Jun2016-L304-6m | ecosystem: Environmental > Aquatic > Freshwater >...
GACTTACAGCTTATTTGCAAAACCCTACTCCTGTTTTGGTCAGGATTTGGTCAGGAATATTGCAAATGGCATCCATACAAAAGAGAAACTCCAGCTTTAGAGTAAGAATTACTCGAGAAGGCAAAAGCACCCTTTGTGCGACATTTTACAGCCGTTTAGAGGCTCTGCAATGGGCAAAGCAAACTGAGGCCCAGATAAGCTTGGGGCTTTATATAGACCCAGACACTCCCCCAAAGCCGAGTCATGAGGTGTTATTTGAGGCTGCAGCCAACCACTATATGAAGACGCACTCTATTCATAAGCGGATAGTTCGCTGCGAAACCTCTCGTTTACAAATCCTGATTAAACGCTGGGGAAATTTGCCAATATCTAAAGTAGATAAATCTGGAGTTATTGCTCTTAGGGATGACTTACTAAAGATGGGTCGTTCTGGCGAAACGATTAACCACTATTTCAATACTATTTCAAAGCTCTTTCAGATGCTCAATGATGAGTGGGACTTAGATATTGCAAACCCTATTAAAGGCATCAAAAGAATGCCGTCATCACCAGGCAGAACTAAACGAGTGAATGTTGAATTAGAGTCTCTACTTTTATCTTGTTGCGACCATTTAACACTCTCTCTACTTCGTTCGATTATTCAATTTGCTATTCAAACAGGGATGAGAAGAGGTGAAATCATGGGTCTTTCTTGGGTGGATATTGACCTACCAAATCGCAAAGCGTATCTTCATCAAACAAAGAATGGTGAGCCACGCCAAGTGCCGCTTACAAGGCAGGCAATGGCTATTTTAGAAGCCCTTTCTAGAGATGAGGAAAAGGTATTTCCGATGGGGATGGACGCATTACGCAGTCAATTTAAGCGTGTCAAAGCCCATGCAAAAGGTCAATGGAATAGGGTTGGAATTAACCCATTTGACGACCTACGATTTCATGATTTACGGCATGAAGCCCTAAGTCGATTATCTGATGCAGGCCTCAATGTAATAGAGCTATCCCATATCAGCGGACACCAAACTTTAGGGATGCTAAAACGCTATACGCATCCTTCTCACGAAGCTATTTTTGCCAAACTAGATAAACAGTTAAAACCCAATATTTATATGGCTTAGAGGGTTTTCAAGCAATCTTTTTGCATATGTTGTAATATCTAAATATTGATGTAAATAATTTCATCAATTGTCACTAGCAACCGTGAATTGCTAGGCTCGTAATTGAGCATGCAGACTACTTTGCATAAGACAGCAGAACCTTTATTAACCAAAGGGGAAACTGAATTATGGAGAAGTATTTATGCAAAAACTTATTAAAGCCGCAACACCAAGTATCCCAGATGGTTTAGCGAAAATAGCTAACGGAAGAGACAATCTCCCAACCAATGAGGCTGCTTATGCCACAAGCACAGCACCTCAAACAATACGCCAGCATCTTTCGTTGCACGGTCACTTTCATGGTATCAAGCCAGTAAGGATTGGTGGTCGACTCTATTTCAAAGTAACTGACTTGGCTCGACTTGTGCGTGGAGACCAATCATGAGTATAGATAACCTATTAAATCGTCTCGAGAAGGTTAAATCTAAGGGTTCTGGTCGATGGATGGCATGCTGCCCTTCGCACGAGGATAAATCACCTAGTCTTTCAATTACAGAAGTTGATGATGGCCGAATCTTAATTCATTGCTTTGCAGGATGTGATTCACATACCGTTCTATCCAGCATAGGTCTTGATATGAATGACCTATTTGCAAAACCACTTGGAGATTTTAAAAGGCTAAGACGGCCAATTCTTCCTGGAGCAGCACTCAGCGCAGTAGGACTTGAAGCGCTGATAGTCATCAACTCAGGAAATCAATTATTAAGTGGTCAGGGTTTAAATTTTGTGGAGAAAGAAAGGTTATCGAAGGCTGTAGCACGCATTCAGGAAGCAATAAACCTTAGTGGAGTTGACCAATGAAAAATCTTGAGCGTGGTCAGGAGTTTTTAGATTCAAGAATATCGCTTGTCAATGCCCATTTACTGACTCTAGAAAGTAGAAAGTTAGAGTTAAGTAGGCATCTAAAAGCGCCCTCCTATGTCATTGATGGAGTAATTCCAGATGGGGTTGGTGTTATTGCTGGCTCGGCTGGCATTGGCAAGACAACTGGGGTTATTCCATTAGCTGCAGTAGCGGCAGGATTTTCATCTCACCTGTCTGATATCAAATCAAAGCGTAGAAGAAAGGTCATTCTTTTAACGGAAGATGATACTCAAGCATCAAGACTGCTCTTTGGAATGACTCAATGGCTGATACTAGACTCAGGAGAAAAAGTTGCTATAGATGATTTATCAGAATGGATACACATGTATTCATCTAGCCGTTTGTCAGCCTCAAATCTGAGAAGTAATCTTCGAGAAGCATCAATATTTATAAACTCAATAAATGGAAAAGATGGCTCTAGGATAGATATTCCACCATTAGTGATTATTGATACGGCAGCGGCAAATTTTGACCTCACTAATGAAAACTCCAATGCTGAAATATCGGCATTTATGGCTGTTTTAAAAGAAATGCATTCCCAGACTGGAATGAGCATCTGGGTAGTCGCACACCTAGCTAAAACTGCAAAGGGGGCAAATATCGATGAGATGGACTCTCTGTCAGCTCGTGGCGGAGGCGCTTGGGAAGCTGATGCAAACTGGACTGCAGTATTGAGCGCTGATGATGATGGAAAGCGCATTCTTAAGATGAATAAGCGAAGAGTTGAGCTTACCTTCAATGAAATTTACTTCCAAAGTGTTACTCATAGTAAGTTAGCAATGGATGAATTTGGGGATGAGGTGTCTCTTGATTACAGATATGTGACCCCTATGCGTTCAGACTACGGAACAAGAATTTCCCAAAAAATGAAACCTCTTGAGGCTGAGGTACTAAAGGCTATAGATAAGTTGGACTGGCCGTCAAAAAACGAAATACAAATTGAGATGGGTGGTAAGTCTACTAAACCCAAAATGGTTATTGATTCGATGATTGCAAGAGGTATTTTAAAAGAAGCTCCCCTACCCAGTACCGAAAAGAGAAAAGGTCGAAAAACTTATATAGCAATCAACTCGGATGATTTGGAGCCTCCCAATGATTAAGAATATTGAGTCAATTTACTGGATTCTCCTAGAGAAAAATCTAGTAATCCAGAAAGAATACTTTCTTCCTTCTTTCTGTTATGGAAGTGGATTGAAATCCATTAATCCAGTTTGCACCAGTAATCCAGAAGACCTAAGATTGGGAGAATATGGAGCATGACTTGCATAAAAGAATCCCTCATACAACAAGTACCTATAACAATAGTTGAGGACGCTACCCCTCGTATTAATCTTGCAACTAGCGATGATGTCAGGCGTGAAATGGCAAAGGTTTATAGGGAATCAAGAGGTGGAAAAATAGCCACTTCAGAAGCTACTCGATTAATCTATATGCTTACGCAGATACTTAAAGCACACGAAGTACATGTTCTAGAGCAGAAGCTCCTAGCACTCGAATTAACGCTTTCTGGAGGGTCTAAATGAGCCTAGCTTCTCGGATTGAAAAACTTGAGGAAAAAATAGCCCCTAAGAAAGGGAAGATTTACTTTATGGGCTGGGCGAATTGCACTTGGAGTCAATCAGAAGGTCTTATTAGGCAAGTAGGAGAATCTAAAGAGGACTTCTGTAACAGGGTCTACCAAACCACTAAGAAACAGTACCTTTGGTTTGATTAAAGCCCTCTACTAAATAGGCTATCCAATAAACGCAAATGAAATCCTAAAAATGCAAAAGACTCTTTTAAAGTTTACCCAAGTTAACTCTGTATCATTAATGATGATATTTTTAAAAGTTAACTTATTAGGGTGAAAATCATGCGTTTAATAAAAATCGCTTTAGCTTTAGTTGCTTTTGTAGCATTTAATTCGAATGTCAATGCTGCTGATGCGGTAGGAACTACAATCGCTCCACCGTTTGCAAGAGCAACAAGCTTAAATTCTACTGGCACTAGCTCTACCGAGGTCGGAAATACCAGTGCAATAACTTATGTAAATGGTACTAACATTAATATCACTAGCAGCAATGAATCAAACCTTTCAACGACAAATGGAACAACAAGAACAGATGTTATTACCACTGCTAACGGGTTAAGTATCTCCAATAGTACCTCTGGCTCAACCAATGGATACTTATCTCTTGATGTAGGTGGGAATATTCAAGTTGGTGGGGCTGGAGATGTAACTGTTGCCTCGGGTCCGAGGTCATCTGGTGGAATTGCTGGAACAAGCGTTCTTTCGGTAACTAATACATCTGCTACATTAGTTTCTGCAGGCTCAAGCTCTTACTCTGCTATTGGCTGGGGTGCCTCAGGAGCATCCGCTCCTGCTGATTATGTAAATACTTTAAGTGCTAATCAGAATGGTGTAGCAATTGCCAGCGCAACTGCATTAACAATGAATGCTACAACTACCACAATCACATCGACTACAAATAATATTGTTGGCACAACTAATAATGTTACTGGAACAACCAATATCAATACTGCCGGTAATGCCAACACCTCAATTGGTAGCTCTGGCACTGGAACCGTAACGCTGACCTCAGGCAGTAATTCAGTGGTAATGAATAACTCTGGTACAACAGTTACATCTCCTACAACTATTATTGGGCTAACAAATATTAATACATTAGGAACTGCAAATACACTCATTGGAAATTCAATTGGAACAGTTTCAGTTAATGGTTCAACAGTAAATGTGGGTACAAATAGCGCATCAAATATCACTATTGGAAATGGCACCGGCAATTCTACTGTGAGTATGAATGGGAATAGATTGCAAAATGTTGGTAACGGTACAGCAGGTACAGATGCTGTTAACTTAAATCAATTGAACTCAGTATCCGGTAATGTAAGCTCACTTTCAAATAGTGTGTCATCATTGGGAAACCAAGTTAACAACTTAAATACCCAATTGCAACAATCACAAACTCAATACAGAAGTGGTATTGCAGGCGTAGCAGCAATGAATGGAATTGGTGGTTTAAATGCAGGTCAAACTGTTAATTTTGGAATTGGAGTTGGTGGCTTTGCAGGACAAGCCGGAGTGGCCGCTGGTGGCAACATTCGCATTACTGACAACACAACCTTTAAAGCATCTGTAGCTCAAGCTAGTAACAATACCGCTGTTAGTGGTGGCCTAACAATTGGCTTCTAGCATGAAGATAAAAATACTTGGCATCATTTTAGTTGCAGTTTCATCGTTTGCATTTTCCCAGGCTGCTGACTCCGGAAAACCCAAAATGAAGTTTCTTGGGGCATACGATGCAGGCCAACCAAATGTGAGCATCATTAAATTGCTTGACCCAACCGATGATGTCCTTTGTTATGTTCTCGTTCCTGACATTGCCACCAGAAAACAAGTGGACAAAGACAAGTGGACATACGATGCGAACAATGTCGGCTCGATAAGCTGCCTTAAAGTAATGGTGCCAGTTATTGCGGTTTCGCCAAAAACTCAGGCAGACCAAAAAAAATAGTCGCCCATACCCACGACTTGTGGGAACATCTGTGGGAATAAATAGAAATGGTGGCAATTAAGCCTTTGCCATAATTTTGGTCAGAATATGGTCAGGATTTTCCCAATTTGGTCAGGAATTCTTGTATAAATGGGTTTGGTGCAGGAAATGGGATTTGCGACCAATAGCTTGTAAAGCTATGTATCTACTAGGTCTTTAGAAGTTCTAGAGATTTAGCCTTGTCCAGCTGATGAGAACGGACTAGCCTTAGAAGGGCGTTGCTCTATCCAGCTGAGCTATGGGCAGTTATATGCTGGGTCTAACTAGAACAATCAGGGAAAGTGGTCGGAGTACAAGGATTCGAACCTTGGACCCCCTGCTCCCAAAGCAGGTGCGCTACCAGGCTGCGCTACACTCCGACGGAACCCATATTCTACACTGAGAGGGCTATTCGGGGCAAATCCTGTAAGATTCGGGGCATGGTTGCCTATTTTCCTAGCAAATATTCCAAGCGCTTATTGGCTGCTTTTTCAGTAGCCTTGCTGCTCGTTTGCCTTTTAGGAACCCACTGGGTTGGCTTTGCTCATGGCATTTCTCATGCTGGCCTATCTAGTCAGAGTGTTGATCAATGTTCTGCCGCTGATTCTGGTACTGGCATTACCCATAGTTCTGATACTTGCCATTTATATGATGCACTGACATTAGCTGGCTTTGTTCCGGTTGGTGATTCTGCAATTGTTCATGTTCCCGTTTATTTTTCTACTCCTATTTCTTCGGCTGAACTGGTTCTGATTGAATCTGCTTCTGCCTCATACCAGTCCCGCGCTCCGCCTACTTTCATCCTTTAAAACTGTTGCGCCTAGCGCTCTTTTGTTTGTTCGCCATTTGGCGTATTTGGATGAAATATGAATTTTCGGCTTTACCCTTTTTCTTTCTCTTTATTTTTAGTGTTTGCTTTTGTGACTGGTCATGCGTGGTCACAAACTTCTGCTGAGTCATTGCCTGCGCTCAATGTCAGTGGCGTGCGTGAAACCGATGCTGGAATTTTGTCGCCCACTAAAGTGCTCTCCGGTGATGAGTTGCAGAACAAACTGTCTGGCACGCTGGGTGCAACGCTTGCTAATGAATTAGGCGTCTCTGCTACTGGCTATGGTTCTGGGTCTTCTCGTCCTGTCATACGCGGTCTTGATGGAGCACGGGTGCAGATTTTGCAAAATGGCTTATCCGTAGGTGATGTATCGAGCATTTCTCCGGATCATGCGGTTGCTAACCCACTACAAAATGCTCATCAAATTGAAATATTGCGCGGTGCTGCAGCCCTACTCTATGGCTCTGGCTCTAGCGGTGGCCTAGTCAACGTGGTCAATGATCGTATCGTCACATCCATGCCGGATGCTGTCTCCGGCGCTCTGAATACGAGCTATGAGACTGTCAATCAAGGTAAGACTGCCAATGTGGAATTAGATGTCCCTGCTGGGCCCTTGGCGTTACATCTTGATTCCGCAATTAGTAATTCGAATAACTATCGCATTCCCGGTTTTGCAGAGCAAGGTGGGCCTAATGCCAATTGGGCTATTAATCCTGGTAATCCAGTGAATGTTCCCTATAGTGGCAAACTCCCCTTTTCCTATAGCAATCAAAATAGTTTGGGCTTGGGTGCTAGTTATCTTCGTTCTGATGGCTATACCGGCATCTCTCTGGAGCGCATGAATCACAACTACGGCATTCCAACAAGCGAGGGTGGCTATATTCAGCAATCACAGAATCGTTATGACTTAGCGCATGTCGTGAATGACCCCTTTGATGGTTTCTCATCTGTCAAAATTAGTGCTGCTAATAGCAATTACCAGCACACGGAGTTTTCTAATAATGGGGTTGCCTCTACCCAGTGGAATAACACCGCTACTGAAGCGCGTATAGAGTTGGCTCATAAAGCACTCTTAGGATCTAAAGGCATTATTGGTGCCCAAGTAACAGGCAGCACCTTAAATGCAATAGATCTCACGAGCAATAGTTATGCCATCGTGCCTCAAACCAAATCGAATTCGACTGCCCTCTTCTTAATTGAGGAAGGTCGCTACGGTCCCCTGAAATCCAGTTTGGGTGCGCGCTATAACTATGCTAGTCAGAATCCAAACTCTGGAACACAGTTTCCGAGCGTGACTAGTCAGGAATTTGTACCTACCTCTTATAGTCCACCCAGTTTGAAAAATCGCCAATTTAATTTAATGTCGTATTCAGCGGGCGGTCTATTAGATGTTGCAAGGGGCTACGGTCTAGGCCTGGCATATACAGTTTCTCAAAGAGCGCCTTCTGCCCAAGAGCTCTATTCCTATGGCCCGCATGATTCAACAGCGACATTTGATGTGGGTAACTCCAATCTAGGAACCGAGACTTCCCATAATGTGGAGCTGAGTTTTCAGAAGACTTTAGGCTTAGTTAAGAGCAAAGCCAGCGTGTATCGCAATCAATTTAACAACTACATCTATGGCTTTTACACTGGCGCCTATAGCCAAGCAAACTCAAATTTCTCTGTAGTTCAGTCTTCACAAGCAAACGCCAGTATTCGGGGTGCTGAGGGTGAGTTAACTTATAACTGGAACGAAACGGGTGTGGGTGGCCGTATCTTTGGTGATATATCCCAAGGCAGCTTTAATGCCGGCGGTAATTTACCACTCCAACCCGCGCCACGGCTTGGCACTGAATTAGCCTATCAACGCAATGGTTGGTTAACCAATGCTACTTATATTTATAGCTATCAACAAAATAGATTAGCAAATTGGGAGATCGGGCCAACACCGAGTTACAACTTAGTCAATGCCAATCTGTCTTATACAGAGCGCATTGGTAAAGTGAATTGGACTGGCTATCTGATGTTGAAGAATCTCTTAAATGAAGAGATTCGCTATGCAACTACCCCTATGGCAGTCAGGCTTTATGCGCCGCAGCCTGGCAGGAGTTTGATGGTGGGTGTTAGGGCGGCGTTTTAATAACGGTCTGGAACGTACATCTCTGGCGGTACAGGTCCGCGTAGGTAGTCTGGATTATGCACTCGAGCTGGGAGTGTAATTTCTGGGTGTGGAATCTCGTGATAAGGGATTTGACTCAGCAAATGAGTAATGCAATTTAAACGGGCCTTTTTCTTATCATTTGCTGCCACAACCCACCAAGGCGCCTCTGCAATATGGGTGTGCTCTAACATAGTTTCTTTAGCCTTTGTATAGGCCTCCCAAAGGCGCCGAGCTTCTAAATCCATTGGACTGAGTTTCCATTGCTTTAGGGGGTCATGAATACGCATCATGAAGCGGTTGTACTGCTCATCATCTGAAATTGAGAACCAATACTTGATGAGGATAATTCCAGAGTTAATCATCATGCGCTCTAAGTCTGGAACAGTTCTTAGGAATTCTTGATACTCTTCATCTGTACAAAAGCCCATGACTTTTTCAACGCCAGCACGGTTGTACCAACTGCGGTCAAATAAAGCAATTTCACCGCCAGCAGGAAGCTGGGAAATATAGCGCTGGAAATACCACTGCGTTCTTTCGCGCTCATTGGGCGCTGGCAATGCCACTACCTTACATACGCGTGGATTTAAACGTTGAGCAATGCGCTTAATGGCGCCACCTTTACCTGCTGAATCGCGACCTTCAAATAGAACAGCAACTTTAACCTTGTTAGCGACAACCCAGTCTTGCAGTTTGACAAGCTCGCCTTGTAATCTAAACAACTCTTTAAAGTAGATATTGCGAGGTATTGAAGAGCCCTCTTGACCGTCAGGAGTAAGGCGGCCGTCATCAAGCTCCATTTCGAGCTCTTCATCCATGCTGTCCAGAATTTCTTCTTGGGCGCGCTGGTACCACTCGGCCATCTCTTTATGTTTTGATGTCATTTGCTTTTTACCAATGTTGCTTTGACAGTTTTAGAGTATATATATGACATATTTATTACATTGCGTCTAATTGCAGTGTTTTGCAAGATATAGAGCGATTTGCTCCTGGCTATGAGCGGCAAGTTCTTTTCGATCAATGGGTTGATCAGGGCCAGCTTTTGTAGGTGCAAAAATGGTTAATTCCACTCTCAGCCTACGGTTTTTTAAGATGCTGGCCATAGATTCGATCAAACCCATATCCCCGATAAAGGCTGGTACCTCGGAATGTTGCCCGGTGTAGCGCTCAAAATAGGCTAGCGCCAAAGAACATACCGGGACTTCTGAGATGACTGCAGCCTCAAATAAATTAGGCTTAAAAGACTGTACGCTTTTACCAATGGTAGAAGTGCCTTCAGGAAAAATACAAACTGGTTGTGTTTTGAGTATTGTTGCCATGCCCTCAACTACCTGCTTAGCATGCCTTGAGCTCTCTCTTTTAATAAATACAGTGCCTAGTTGCTTTGCCATCCACCCAAAGATTGGCCAACTGGCTACTTCAGACTTAGCTACGAATCGAGCTGGCTTAAACGCATTGATAGCATGAATATCTAACCAGGACACATGATTTGCGGCTAGTAAATAGGAGGATGGTGGCAATAAGTTGGAGTCGTTAACAAGCAACTGAACCCCAAAAATCTTTAATAGTTGCTTTGACCATCTCTGAATATGATTATTTTTTGAGTTTGTACTTAAAAAAGGAAATAACAAAAGCAGCGTAATAACTCCCCTCAATACATGTAACCAGACTGCGATCCAAAGTGCTATATAAACAAGAAATGGGGTATTGCTGGCCGCGGATGGTTTTGTAGAGGTCATAAATGCTATTGTCATGAGATATGCTAAAGCATAAAGGCATAGTCATAAAAATGTCTTAAAAATGTCATGAAGCTTACACAGTATATTGGCCTAATACTTACTCATGATGCATTACAGAGCCATCTGGATTTCAGACGTACACCTAGGTACATCGGGGTGTCAGGCAAACTACCTTCTAGATTTCTTAAAGCACAATGAAGCCGATAAGCTTTATTTAGTAGGTGACATCATTGATGGCTGGAGACTAAAAAAATCATTCTACTGGCCCCAAGCCCATAACGATGTGGTTCAAAAGCTATTACGCAAAGCGCGCAAAGGCTCAGAAGTTATCTATGTACCAGGCAATCATGACGAAAGCGCTAGGCAGTTTTTTGGGCTTTCATTTGGCGACGTCAAAGTTGTTGAAGAGTGTATTCATACCACTTTAGATGGTAGGAAACTCTGGATTACTCATGGTGACTTATTTGATGGCGTCATGCAATATGCCAAATGGCTCGCCTATGTAGGAGATACGCTCTACTCCTTCATTCTGTATATCAATCGCTACTTCAATATGTTGCGTGTCAAGATGGGCTTGCAATATTGGTCACTCTCCCAGTACTTAAAGCACCAAGTTAAAAATGCAGTTAGCTATATTGCTGACTTTGAGCACATCATGGCCAGAGAGGCCCGCCTGCGTGGTTGCGATGGCGTGGTGTGCGGCCATATTCATAAAGCAGAGATCCGTGAAATCGATGGCCTGCTCTACTGTAACGATGGCGATTGGGTAGAAAGTCTCAGCGCACTCGTAGAAACCCAAACCGGCGAACTCAAAATTATTTACTGGACCCATATCCAGGGTGAACCAGTACAAACACCAGAACTCTCTTTCCAACCTGCTGTTGCATCACTTCTCAAAGAGGCTGCACTATGAAAATTATGATCATTACCGACGCATGGGACCCACAAGTCAATGGCGTGGTACGCACCCTAAAGCAAACCCGTGCTGAATTAACTGCCATGGGCCATGAGGTTGAAATGATTACGCCCAATGGCTTTAAGTCAATTCCTTGCCCTACTTATCCAGATATTGCACTCTCATTATTCCCCGGCAAAGAAGTCGCTCGTCGCATTAAAGCGTTTGCTCCAGATGCTATGCATATTGCCACTGAAGGTCCTTTAGGCCTATCTGCACGCTCTTATGCAGTAAAGAACAACCTGCCTTTCTCTACCGCTTATCACACTCGCTTTCCGGAGTACGTCAAAGCCCGCACCGGTATCCCGCTTTCTATCACTTATACATTTATTCGTTGGTTTCATGGTCGCTCAATGGCAGTGATGGCACCAACGATTGTCGTGAAAGATGATCTCGAGAAATATGGCCTGAATAATGTCGTTCTCTGGTCTAGAGGTGTAGATCTGGACATCTTTAAGATGCAAGAGTCTAAGAGTCTGAATACGGCCCATCCTATCTTTTTGTATGTAGGTCGTGTTGCGGTAGAAAAAAATATTAATGCCTTCTTGGAAATTGATTTACCGGGCTCTAAATGGGTGGTTGGCGATGGCCCCGCCATGGCAGGTATCAAAGAAAAATATCCTGATATCAATTATTTGGGCGTGTTGCAACAGCATGAACTAGCGAAGGTCTATGCGGCAGCCGATGTATTTGTTTTCCCAAGTAAGACCGATACTTTTGGCTTAGTGCTACTTGAAGCAATGGCTTGCGGTACACCGGTAGCTGCATACCCTGTCACTGGCCCAATTGATGTCCTTGGAAATTCTCCTGCTGGTGCAATGAATGCTGATTTACGGGAAGCCTGTATTGCCGCATTAAAGATTCCACGCGAAGTAGCTCGCGCGCATGCTGAGAAATTCTCATGGCGTGCTGCTTCTGAGCAATTTTTGCATCATCTCAAACCTGTCCCTTCGCCTGAAGTGCACGTCACTGCTCTAGCTTAAGAGAGACCCGGTTGAATATCAAATATCACATTGACCAAAATCCTCATAAAGGTAATCGAGGATTAACCAGGGCTTGGCATGCTGCTAAGAACTCTTGGTGCGGTCTGGTATATGCCTTTTTAGAAGAGAGCGCATTTAGGCAAGAGTTAAGCCTATTTGCCTTGCTAACACCTATCGCCTTCTTTCTACCCATTGGCTATCTAGAAAAAGCACTCTTAGTGTCATCTCTGATCATGGTCTTAGTAGTGGAGCTACTCAATTCCAGTGTTGAGGCTGCCATTGATCGCATCTCTTTTGAACACCACGATCTCTCCAAAAGAGCGAAGGATTTTGGCTCAGCAGCAGTGATGTTGGCCCTATTTATAGCCCTTCTCATGTGGTCTGCTGTGTGTATACCGCTTGTCTTTAAACCGTAATAAATCCCTCCTACGATCACATAAATATTCACAAAAACTAACTCACTACGCTAACTCACTAGGCCCCCTATGTCAGACATTCCAAACCCAATTGCCGCATTTGAAATCTTTTCCTTCAAGAAAGAGAAAAAGATTTCTACTCCGAAATCTAATCCGATTAAGAAACTTTCCAAAAAACTGGCTAAAAAGCTCTTTGGCAAAAAATTTGCTACTAAAGCCCGGGCACAATTAGCTGCTGCTGAGGTAGCCCCTACAGTAAGCCCGATTGCCAAATCTAAAAGACCCGCTTTTAAGATTGAATGGGCAAACTCTTTAAGTGAAGTAAAAGAAGCGCAACGATTACGTTATAAGGTTTTTGCTGAAGAGATGGGTGCAAACCTAGCTCAAAATGCAGAAGGTCTAGATGTAGATGAATTTGATGCTTATTGCGATCATCTTTTGATCCGCGATCAAGATACTCTCAAAGTTGTTGGCACTTATCGTGTCTTGCCTCCACACAAGGCTAAAGAAATTGGCCGTCTTTATTCTGATTCTGAATTTGATTTATCGCGCCTAGATCACTTACGCCCTAAGTTGGTTGAATTAGGCAGATCTTGTGTGCACCAGGACTACCGTTCTGGTGCTGTCATTATGGCCTTGTGGAGTGGCTTGGCCCAATACATGCAAAAGAATGGTTACGAGATCATGCTCGGTTGCGCCAGCATCCCGATGGCTGATGGCGGTCACTTTGCTGCCAGCCTCTACAACTCCTTAAGCAATGAGCAAATGGCTCCGGTTGAGTTCCATGCCTTCCCTCGCCTGCCTTTGCCATTAGAAAAGCTCAATGGCGGCCTAGAAGTTGAAGCTCCTCCATTGATTAAAGGCTACCTCAAGCTAGGCGCCAAAATTTGCAGCTCTCCTGCTTGGGATCCGGATTTCAATACAGCTGACTTGCTAACCATGTTGCGCCTATCAGAAATCAATCCCCGTTATGCAAAGCATTTCTTGGGCTTGTAATCTCTCGAGTTTTTATTTCAGACTTAGTTCATAAGGGCGGCCGATACGATTCCATTCGGCCGCTTCTTTTAATAGACTAAATTCTGTTAAAGGATGGGTATGAGCCCAGTCCTTAGAGATGCTGACTTGATATATACCGTCTTTCTCAGAAACCTTCACCTTCGGTAAATCCTCATCGCTTCTACCGCGACATAGTGCTTGGGCTAAACGCAGACAAAACAACATCCGCCAGTCATGAAAACCTGCATTATTAGCAAGCTTGCCCAATTTTCCAGTATGGCCAATCAAGAGCGCGGCTAAACGAGCTTGATCATTTTTAGAAAAGCCCGGCATATCGGCGTTACCAGCAATATAGGCCGAATGCTTGTGATAGCCATTATGTGAGATCGATAGGCCAATCTCATGAAGGCTAGCAGCCCACTGTAATAGCGCAATATTAGCTGCCCTACTCTCGGTTTCAGACTTGGGTAATTGGGATAAAAATTCAGAAGCGAGTTTACCAACCCGCACTGCTTGATCGCGATCAGCGGAGTAGCGCTGCATGAATTGCTCAACCGTGACATAACGCATATCGTGATGTTGTGAACGCCCTAGGAGGTCATAAAGTACTCCGGTGCGAAGGGCAGCATCAGTCACTTCCATTTCTTCAATACCAAGCTCATCAAATGCTGCCAACATGATGGCTAAGCCTCCTGGCCAAACGGCTCTTCTATCGTCTTTTAAGCCCAATAATTCAACCTGACTAACGTGTTCGTATGTCAGTAGATGTTTTTTCATCGCGCGTAAGCCATCACGCGTAATTAAGCCACTAGTAGCATTTACATGGCCCATAGTTAAACTATCGCTATGGCCATTAAAGTCATTTGCTGAAATAATTTCAGCCAGAGCTCTAGCGGTGCCAGAGGATCCAATAGCCTGATTCCATCCACTCTTCAGGTAAGCGCCTGAAATGACTTGGATCTCACGCCTGGCAGCTAGCTCTGCTTCTTTAAATGAATGAGCATCTACATTGCCTTTAGGGAAAAAACGGATGCTGTGTGAAACGCAGCCAATGTAGAGACTTTCCATTAATTTTGGTTCATAGCCTTTGCCAATGATAAATTCTGTCGAACCACCACCAATATCAACCACTAATCTATTACCTTGAACTGCCTGAACTTCGTGAGCGGCTCCAATGTAAATTAAGCGAGCTTCCTCAACACCAGCAATGACCTCAATCGGAAAGCCCAAAGCCTGCTGAGCATCATCTATAAATTGCTGGGCATTTTTAGCTACCCGTAAGGTATTAGTAGCCACTGCACGTACATTGCTTGGACTAAATCCTCGAATGCGCTCTCCAAAGCGTCTGACAGTAGCTAATCCGCGCTGATAAGCATCATCCCCTAAAAGTTTATTCTCCGTTAAGCCAGCGGCTAAGCGAACTGAATCTCGGAGAGTATCAATGGGGCGAAGTTGCATCCCCGATGGCGTATTGATCGCCTGAGCAACTAACATACGAAAACTATTGGAGCCTAAATCCACTGCTGCGACTAGGTCTTCCGATGAGGATACGGAGTCGTCAGAATGTATTTCCAAAGTATTCCCTATTAAGTATCTACGCTAATCAAATGTGTCTATTTTATGAAAAAACCATGACATATTGATGAAATTACAAGGTAGTCTAACGGGAAAAGGCTATGTAGCTAGATTTTGTTCTGCGCTAGAGCAATCGAGGTCACCAAAGCTGCAGAAAATACAGCAATCCCCCGATTTGGGCTTCAAAATATTGCTACAAGCACGGCAGCGATACAAATGTTGAGAGGTACCTCTTGGGACCTCAAGGGCCTCTGTAGCCTGACAATGCGGGCAAGTAATCGTAGATCGCTGTTTTTCTATGGAACGGTTCACAGTCGTATATTGGACTGGAAATGTTTCAAAAATAAGTCAGGCAATTATGAGGCGCAGATTATTTAGACCCAAGTCCTAGCGTTTGAACCATCACCTTAAAGACCTCTGTATTGTCCATGAAACCCTTGAACTTTTCTGAACCCGGACCGATGGCATTGAGAACAGCATCATCTGCAGTATGTACACCAGACTCTTGATGGGAAGGTAAATTACCGCCAACATGAATGGCGTCTTCTTGTAGCTGTACATATTTTGGATTAGCAATGTACTTAGCACCCTCACCTTTGACTGCTGGCACAAAGGTGCCATCAAGCTTAGGGTGTAAGGTCTCATAATGATCTGGGTAATTGCCGTAGAAAAATGCGAGGCGCTTAGTCACGTCAATCTGATTAGGGTAGCCCTGCACATCTGCTTTAGGATAGTTTGGATAGCCTGCATCGGCATAGGTGCCAACCTTTTCGCGCAATGGGCCAGGTTTATCATCATTGACCACTCCGCTAATAGAGCCGCTATGAGTATGGTCCGGTGTCACGATAATCAGGGTATCGGGATGGGTCTTTGCAAAGTTTTTGGCGATCTGTACTGCATTGCTCAGCATGATCGTATCAAAAGCCGCCCTCTCCCAATCTAAGGGATGATTAAACTTATCAATCAAAGCTGCCTCAACCATCAGGAAGAATCCATTCGGATTTCTGGATAGCACATCAATCGCTGATTGGGTCATCTCTGTTAAATCAGGCTGGTTTGGATATTGTGGAACAGTATTCTTTTTCAAGAAGAATCGGTCGAGTGAACCATCCATATTATCTGGATGAAATACACCGAATAGCTTCTTCGTATTTTTATTTTCAGCAGCAGCAATCAATTCTTGCTTGGTAAGTGCTACCTGATAACCTTCTGCCTTAAAACTTTCAACGAGATTATTCTCATCCTTACGCTTAGATCCCTTGCTAGATTGAGGATAAAAATACGCCGAACCCCCACCCAGAATGACCTCTGCCTTGCTAGCTAATAATTGATCTGCAATGTACTGTTTATCAGCACGACGTCTGGTGTGGGCCACCATCGCTCCTGGCGTAGCATCTTGCAATTCAGCATCAGAAACAATGCCTACTGACATTTTCGTTTTTCGCTTAATGAGTTCAGCAACGGTTTCTACTTTGGGATGCGATAAGTTATCGCTAGCGCGCGATACATACACTCCCATTGCATTGACTGCTGTTTTATGCCCAGTTGTGTAAGCACTCATAGAGTTAGCAGAATCTGTAATTAATGAGTCAGAACCTGAGGTGCCGATCATTGCAGTATTAGGCATGTCATCGAACGCCAGCCTACCCTGGTACTTGCCTTCTGAAATACCCTTCGATAGAACACGTGCTGCTGTCCTATTGGCAATCGTCATCCCATCACCAATAAATAAAATCACATTTTTTACTTTACGTGGACCGCTGGCATAAACATCCCATGTAACTTCTAACTTTTCTTTCGATGTGCGAGCTACAAGCTCATATTTACCAGCTTTGGATAATTGCACATCTCGATAAATAATTGAGCTACCCTTGCCGTTCTCATTAGCAATAAATTCTGATTTGGCAATGATTACTTTGTTAGCGGGCATACTATTTACTTCAATCGCTACTTCACTTGGAGTAACAACCTGACTGAACTCTATTTTGATATCAAAATTGGAACCTGCCAAAATTACGGCTTTATCAATTGGATAAATTGCTTGTGAGTGCGCAGCACTAATGAAAGTAATAGTGAAAATACATGCAGTGCTTTTGATGAGGCCCGAAATATTCATATTGGTGGAATTTAGATAGTTAAATAATCACCTTACAATATCTACAAAGAAGATGACATCTTCATGACAGCCTCTTTCAAGCTTTAAAGCGCTATTTTTTTCTTAGCTGCCTTCAATCTACCACTTTTCACTGCCTTGCAAAATAGCTCAAAATCCTGCTGATTTTGCTTTGCATAGGCCTTAGCAAAGGAATATAGAGCCTCATTCAGCTCTGTAGATTGGCCACAATAACCCGCTATCACTGCAGCATCACCAGAACGCGCATGCCCTAAGGCCAGAGCCCAACCGAATAATTTGGCATAGTCGGGAAAGTTCTTTAGAGAAACTCCACCAGTACCAACGCCAATACCGCCCTTCATATCACGCAATTGCCGGAGATAAAAACCCTGGCTTTTATTGATATCGTATTGCATAGCGCCATAGTTCAAAAAGATATCTGGTGCGCCTTGAAGTAATCTCTGGCCAGCAACTACACGTCTACCCATATCACGGTATATAGATTCGCCAAGATATGGTGTTAAGACAGATTTTTGAGCCTCTTTATATTGCAGAAACAAAGGATCATTTTCACTATCACCTTCAAAGTACAAGACCATACAATTAGTACCGACACTACCAACACCCACTACTTTTCTAGCAAAATCTTTTAATGAGTAGCGTTGAAATAATATTTGGCGATCAGCCAGCAAAGTACTGGCATAGTTTAATAAGGCTTTATCGATGAGCGGGGATAAAGGGGTGCCATAAGCATCCTTTTTAAAATGCTCAATGAGTGGAGGCTTATTGATAATCTTTCGATTCTTCCCAACCAAGGTTGTCAGACTCTGCAAAACCTGAATATTTCCCTGCCCTTTAGTCTCCTTGAGATAGACATCTAGCTTCTTCTGATGCTCTTTACTAAAGTGCTTACGAATATCTTTTTCACCAATAAACTCTTGTGCCAAATCTAAGTAGGGCATTTTTGCGTACTGCGCAATCCGCTTTTGATATTCGGAAGCGATGCGGTACACCAGCTTTTTGCCAAGAGCCCTATCTCCACCCAAGCTCTCTGATGCAATCAGGGCGCTTGCTACTAAACGCTTGATATCCCATTCCCAGCTACCTGGCAAAGTTTCATCAAAATCATTGATGCCAAATACCAATCTGTGTTCTGCTGTTCCAAATAGGCCAAAGTTAGAAACATGCATATCACCACAAAGTTGGACAGTAATATTAGTTGTGGGCTGATTGGCCAAATCCTGCGCCATGATAGCGGCGCCACCACGATAAAAAGCAAATGGGGACTGCAACATACGTTCATAACGAATCGGGATGAGTGATTCAATCCGTTGCTTCGCTTGCGTTTCTAATATCGTGACTGGATCAATTCGGTGTGTGGGAGGCGTATAGATGCCTTGATCGGAAAAGCTCACTACCCTACGCAAAGCTTTACCATCCGCCATCCGTTTTTTAATGCTAGGACGTGGATCTTTAAATGACTCTACAGACTTTAAGACAGCAAATTGTGGCTTCTTCTCTAAGGACATGGGTTACCTAGCTAATGAGACAACCCATCCATATTAATACTATTTACATGTAGGTACCCAGAATAGGCAATTAGACTATCTCATCAAGACGCAATGAAAACCGTTTATCAACTACAAATTGGTTAATGTTTCGGTCTAATAAATATGAGCCACCTTGCAGACTGCTCTCTTTAGGCTCTAAAGTGGCATGATGCTCGACCTCGTTACGGAAAACATCAGATAAGTACTTAGTCAGATTTGCGTTCATCTTGCTTTCGCTTTCCTATGATGGCACATACACTTATCCTAGGATGGATATATTTCAGTTTTATTAATAATGAGAAAAAAACCCAGTCTGAACTGGGTTTAAAAGGAGCGTAATGCAGATTAGATTTCGTCAGTAGTAAGCTGACAAATTTAATTTAGCAGAACTTTATTACATTCTAATGACGAAGTCTAATCAAATGAAATCAGCTACCAAGTCGATGTTGTGTATAACGATTTGCATATGCAAGCCGCGCTTCGTACCATGCCTGCCATAAACGGAAAATAAATTTTTTCATATTGCATCCTTGTGGTGAAAGATTGGTCTAGGTATCTATGTTTTGTAGAAATACCTCTAAAATTTTTTGCTATTGTGAATCACATGAATGACAGTGTGAAGGCACTTTTATGACCAATTTGTGTGGCTGGGATACACTGAAAGTTCTTTATTTTCTATCTTAAGGAAATCAGCATGCTCAATTGGGATCTTTATGGAAGCATTGTCTTAAGACTGGTCTTGGCATTACTCGTTGGCACAGTGCTTGGTCTCAATCGCTGGCTGCACCACAAATCTGCCGGTATACGCACCCACTCCTTAGTAGCTATTGGTTCTGCGACTGCTGTCATGCTCATTAGTGATTTTGTTCAAGACGATGCCCAATCGGTTAGCCGAGTTCTTCAGGGGCTAATTACTGGCCTTGGCTTTTTGGGCGCCGGGGTCATCATTCATGAGCAGCGCTCAAAAAGGGTTCATGGGCTCACCACGGCGGCCAGCCTTTGGGCCTGCGCGCTCATTGGCGCCGCCTTTGGGGCCGGTCAATTTGCCCTTGGGGGACTGTCACTGGGTGCAATTCTGCTGACTCTAGCTATCGGAGGCCCCCTAGAGCGCCTTATCGCAAGGATAAACGGGGTCAAAAGAAGCTCTGAAATTTCCGGGGATCCCGATTAAATAGGCTTAAAACCTCTAAAAAGCGGGTTTTGTCATATTTCTTTGCTAGGATAGGATTCCCTTTATCAATGACAAGCCTAAGCCATGAGTGACTACAAATACGAAGATGCAGTGAAACAGCTCCAAGAAAGTGGCGCGATTGGCCTGGTTGACTTAAAAAGTCTGCCACACGAAGATCTTGTAGAACTACTTGAAGAAATAAAAGTGTGGTGCCTATACGCAGGCGGCAAAGCTGAGAAGCTTCCTAAAGAGTCTAAAAAGAAAAAGAAAAAGAAAAAAGATTGAATCTGAAGGTTTTACGCTTCAGCACTTAAGCGGTCTTTGGGAAAGCGCAGCATAAAAGTACTCCCTTTCCCCGGCGTACTTTCGATTGTCAATTGGGCTTGATGACGACTGGCAATATGTTTAACAATTGCCAAACCAAGACCAGTCCCTCCCGTATCACGAGAACGACTCCTGTCTACTCGATAAAAACGTTCCGTAAGCCTTGAAAGATGTTCTGAAGCAATACCAGGGCCGGTATCGGTTACAGAAAATTCACCTTGCCCATCTGCATTGATATCCCATTTCACATGAATCGCTCCAGCATCTGGGGTGTAACGAATGGCATTTGATACTAAGTTACTAAATGCAGAAAGTATTTCTCGCTCATCGCCTAATAAATTTTCTTTATCAAGCACTTCAAAAGTAAAACTATGATTACCATGAGATAGCGCCTCAGCATCATTTTTAAGTAGCGCCATGGATGTTTTAATATTGACCGTATTTAATGCGGCCGGTAATGCGTTAGCCTCCAGGTTGGCTAGTGTTAATAGATCCTCCACCAAACTTTTCATACGTTGAGCTTGCGACATCATCATTTCGAAGTACTGATCGCGCTGGCTCTTCTCAAGGTCTAAAGATTGAACCGTCTCTAAAAATCCCATCAATACAGTGATTGGCGTCCTCATTTCATGAGAGACGTTGGCAACGAAGTCACGACGCATGGCATCTGCTTTTTGTAAATCAGTGACATTTTGTACTAGCAATAGATGTCGCTGATTGCCAAACGGAAAGGCCTGCAACATTAAGCTAAGACTACTATCTGGGCCCATTCTTTCAAGGAGTAGCGGTTCGTCGAAGTTGCGTTTATTTAAGTATTGAATAAATTCGGGTCGGCGTATTAGGAAATTGATGCGTTGCATTGCATCGCGTTTAAAAATTAAGCCAAAAAAACGTTCTGCAATGCTATTGCACCACTCAATTTGGTCGCTTTCATCTAACATCAAAATCCCATTGGGCGAGGCTTGAAAAGCTTCGATAAAGTGATCATGCTGCTGCTCAATATTTCGCATCCTTTGCTTTTGGGTTTTTACTAGACGTTGTAGCCTGAAAAAAACTTCTTCCCAAAATCCACTAGGTAGCGGCATATTCTCGACTGAATCCGATTGCACATATTTACCTAGGCGCGCTAAGTTGATATAGGAGTACACCAGCGGTATGGATAAGAGAAATACACCGATGAAAATAGCGTATTCAGCACCCCAGTTATAAAGAGTTATGAATGCAGCTATTAAAGCAAGGCAAACAAGGAAGATAAAGCGAGTTAAGGCGGAAATCATGTTGCAATCTTAGACTATCTCAAGAATGCCCTTGAAATACCCCAAAGAAACCTTTACAGATGCTCTAATTATCAGTTGGTGTCTTGGTAATGCGATAGCCACTGCCCCTGACAGTCTCGATAAATCGATCACAGTCCACTGGGGTCAATGCAGCCCTGAGGCGCTTAATATGAACGTCTACAGTACGTTCTTCAATATAAACTTCATTGCCCCATACCTTGTCGAGCAAATTAGCACGAGAATGGACTCGCTCTGGATTGGCCATAAAGAATTGGAGGAGTCTATATTCTGTCGGGCCTAAGGAAATTGGCTTTGGATCACTATTGGGCCACATCGCTAGGACTCTATGAGAACTTGGGTCCAGCTTCAGGGGGCCGATTGTCAGCGGGCCGGTATCTTCAAGCGGGGTTTGTCTACGCAACAAGGCTCTCACTCTGGCAATTAATTCCTTGGGCGAGAAAGGCTTAGTCACATAATCATCTGCACCAGAATCTAAACCCAATACCTTATCAGACTCTTCGCTTTTAGCAGTTAGCATCAAGATAGGCAAGCCTCTAGTCCGATCATTGGCTCGTAACTCTTTAGCAAATTGCACTCCAGATTTGCCTGGCAACATCCAATCCAAAATGACCAGACTTGGCAAACGCTCCCTCATTATTGCAATAGCAAGATCAGTTTGCATGGCCTTCTCAACCTCATAGCCTGCATGCGTTAGATTAATTGCAATTAACTCAGCAATGGATGGCTCATCTTCAACAATTAGTATGCGGTGAGTCATATCGGATGCTCAGCTTTATTCTTTATTGGCTTCGCGCACTAAATCTTCATGCGGGATATGGCGAACATCAGAGCCCTTTGCAATATAAATTACAAACTCGGCAATATTCTTGGCATGGTCACCAATGCGTTCAATTGCCTTAGCAATGGTCAACATATCTAAACCAGTACTAATAATATGCGGGTCTTCAGACATATAAGTGATGAGTTTGCGAACAAAACCTCTGAACTCCTCATCAATTTGACGGTCCTCAGCTACAACATCAGCAGCGGCAATGGTATCTAAGCGTGCAAATGCATCCAAACTACGGCGCAAGAGATTGATTGCCATTTGGCCAGAAAGACGAATCTCAGCCACATTGATATTATGTGGAGTGCCTGACTCAATAAGGCGTTTAGTGCGCTTAGCAACACGTTCTGCTTCGTCACCTGCTCGCTCAAGATTAGTGATTGCTTTTGAAACGGCCATCACTAAACGCAAGTCTCGCGCGATAGGCTGACGTCTTGCAATCAATTCAGTACAAGCTAGATCAATTTGAATCTCAAGATCATTAACGAGTTTTTCATTCTCAATCACAATATTACAAGTGTCTAGATCCATTTGCGTGAATGCACGCATCGCTGTTGAGATCTGCGACTCAACCAATCCACCCATTTCGAGTAAACGACTCGAAAGCGAATTTAAATCTGCGTCAAATTGTGATGAAAGGTGATTATCAGGCATTTAATGTCTCCAATTAACCAAAGCGGCCGGTAATATAGTCTTCAGTTTCTTTACGCTTAGGCTTAATAAATATTTCATCAGTTTTACCGAACTCAACCAAGCTACCGAGGTACATATAAGCAGTGTAATCGGATACGCGGGCTGCCTGCTGCATATTGTGAGTAACAATTGCTATGGTGTACTCATGCTTCAATTCATTAATCAATTCTTCGATTTTTCCAGTCGAAATAGGATCTAATGCTGAAGTTGGCTCATCAAGCAGCATCACTGAGGGTTTAACAGCAACACCCCGAGCAATACACAAACGTTGTTGTTGGCCGCCAGACAATGACAAGCCACTTTGGTTTAATTTGTCTTTCGATTCTGTCCAAAGAGCTGCTTTATTCAGGGCCCATTCAACTCGCTCATCCATTTCAGAGCGAGAGAGCTTTTCATAAAGGCGCACACCAAAGGCAATATTCTCATAAATAGACATTGGAAACGGAGTCGGTTTTTGAAAAACCATGCCAATACGTGAGCGTAGCAAATTTAAATCCTGCCCTGGCTCAAGAATATTTTGGCCATAAAAATTGATTTCGCCTTCAGCACGCTGACCTGGATAGAGGTCATACATTCGGTTGAGCGTTCTCAATAAGGTCGATTTGCCACAGCCTGAAGGACCAATAAATGCAGTTACCTTACCTTGCTCAATATCCAAGTTGATATTCTTAAGGCCCTGAAAAGCGCCATAAAAGAAATTGAGATTTCTCACTTCAAGCGCATTGATAGCGGCCTGTTCTGATTGTTGATCTGTTATTTCCACTTTACCCCCTTGACTATCAATCTGATTTAAGTCAAACATTGTTTTTATATTGCTCATCATCCCTGGACCTTCTCACGGAATACAACCCGCGCCAAAATATTTAAGCCGAGTACGGCAAATGTGATCAGCAATGCACCACCCCATGCTAGATCAACCCAATTGTCATAGGGGCTCATAGCAAATTGGAAAATAACCACTGGCAAATTAGCCATTGGGGCATTCATATTAGTTGAGAAAAATTGGTTATTGAGTGCTGTAAACAACAATGGCGCTGTTTCACCGCTAACCCGAGCTAAGGCAAGCAAAATGCCAGTCATTACACCACTTTGGGCAGCGCGCAAAGTAATCATAAAGGCCACCTTCCACTTAGGTGTACCCAAGGCATAGGCAGCCTCACGCAAACTTCCTGGCACTAAACGCAGCATATTTTCTGTAGTACGAACAATCACTGGAACGGCGATCAAGGCCAAGGCAATAGTTCCTGCCCAACCTGAGAAGTGTCTGACTTGCGCCACCACAAATGCATATACGAATAAGCCAATCACAATCGATGGCGCAGACAACATGATATCGGTTACAAAACGCGTTACAGCAGCAACCTTACTACGATCACCGTACTCAGATAAATACAGGCCTGCCAAAACACCAATCGGGGTACTGATCAAGGTACAGCTTCCGACTAATAAAAGACTGCCCACAATGGCATTTGCCAGTCCACCGCCCTCAGATCCTGGGGCTGGTGTGCTTTGGGTAAATAGATTCAAATCAATTGCCGCGAAGCCTTTGAATAACAATACTCCCAGAATCCAGAATAGAAAAACCATGCCTAAGAGCATTGCACCCATCGATAGGGTTAAACCAATCGTATTAGCACGCTTTCTCTTGGCAAAAATGCTTTGGTCAATGTTAGAGAGATTGTTCATGTTTTCAACCCCTGCTTCTTCTCCATATTGCTTAGCATCCACTTAGCACAAGCTAAAACAATAAAGGTGATGACGAACAACGCTAAACCTAAGGCGAACAAAGAAGATAAATGATTGCCTGCTTCGGCCTCTCCAAATTCATTTGCAAGGGTTGAAGCAATCGATGTACCGGGAGAAAATAATGAAGCAGAGAGACGATGCGCATTACCAATCACAAAGGTGACCGCCATCGTTTCACCAAGTGCCCTGCCCAAACCGAGCATTACACCACCAATGACGCCTGCCTTGGTATATGGGAGAACTACATTCTTAACCACCTCCCAAGTCGTGCAGCCAATCCCATAGGCCGACTCTTTTAAAACGGGCGGAACAATGTCAAATACGTCACGCATTACAGATGCAATGAAAGGAAGAATCATCATCGCTAAAATCAATCCAGCACAAAGAACGCCAATGCCATTAAATGCACCGGAGAACAAAATACCCAATCCTGGCACTTGACCTAATGTTGCAGCTAATGCTGGTTGAATATATTCAGCGAATAAAGGCGCAAAAATAAACAAACCGAACATGCCATAGATAATCGAGGGAACTGCGGCCAAAAGCTCAATGGCTGTACCAAGAGGTCTACGTAGTTGTTGTGGGCAGAGCTCTGTTAAGAAAACGGCAATTCCAAAACTGAGTGGGACTGCAATCAGCAATGCAATCAAGGATGTCACGACTGTGCCATAGATGGCAATCAAGCCACCAAACTCGCCCTTGACAACATCCCATTCAGTCGAGAAGAAGAATCCAGGGCCAAAAGTGCGAAGGGCTGGCATTGCATTGATTGTCAAAGAAATCAGAATTCCAACGAGCGCAATCAATACTGCAACTGCAAAAAATTGCGTGATTCCATGGAATAAAAAGTCTTGAACACGTTGTAATTTAGCGATCTTCAAGGCTTGAGGAGTGGGTGCTGAGTGGGACTGAGTGATATCCATTGGCTTATTTAAATATTGAAACAGCCCCACAGTAATGTGGAGCTGTTCATCAATCAATGATTAAGAAGTTAATCATCAAACCTTATTTAGTCATTACCTTGGTGAATACATTCTTGCGAATAAAGTCAGTTGTAGCATCAGGCATTGGAACGTAATCTAACTCTTCTGCCATCTTCTTACCATCCTTGAAAGCAAAGTCAAAGAACTTAATCACTTCAGCAGCATTTGCCTTATTTTCTGGATTCTTGTAGAGCAAGATAAATGAAGCACCAGTGATTGGCCATGATTTAGCACCAGATGCATTGGTAATGAAAGTACCCATTCCTGGAATCTTAGACCAATCTGTTCCGGCTGCTGCTGCTGCAAAAGTGAGGTCATCAGGCGCAACAAAATTGCCATCCTTATTTTTCAAATTAATGTAGGTCATTTTATTTTTCTTGGCATAAGCATACTCAACGTAGCCTACTGAATTCTTAACCCGAGTAACGTTTGCAGCAACACCTTCATTGCCCTTACCGCCCACTGTGGAGGCTGCAGGCCATTTAACGTTAGCGCCGGCACCTACTCCATCTTTGAAAAGAGTGCTTGTTTTAGCTAGGTAGTCTGTAAAAATTGCGGTAGTTCCAGAGCCATCAGCACGGACCACAACGGTAATTGGGCCAGAAGGAATCTTCACGCCGGGATTCATGATGGCAATACGCTTATCACCCCAATCAGAGATCACGCCTTGGAAGATATCAGCTAAGGTTGGGCCATCTAATTTAATTTCGCCTGGTTTAACGCCATCCACGTTAATCACCGGTACTACACCACCAATAATCGCCGGGAATTGAACCATGCCGTCTGCCTCAAGCTCATCAAATTTCACTGGATTATCAGAAGCACCGAAATCAACCGTTTTCGCTTTGATTTGCTTGATACCACCAGATGAACCGATGGATTGGTAATTTAAGTTAGAGCCAGTTTTAGCTTTAAAGGCTTCGGCCCATTTTGCATAGATTGGGTATGGAAATGTTGCGCCTGCACCTGTCATATCAACAGCAAACGCTGCCGAAGCTAGAGAAATAGCACTAATGAAGAGTGCTTTTTTCAAAAGAGATTTCATGTGATAAGTCCTTGGGTAGAAATAACGCAACATTGCGATATTAGGACAATACGATTTGACTATGACGCTTTGATGACAGAAATGTCATAAAGAACAATACTCAATATATTCAATAACTTATATATAAAATATCAGGCCAAAAGTCATGAAAAATTGGCGTAGTGCCTAGGCTCTCGGAATTAAATCAGCAATACTTTTGGCAGCGCTCATCGCCACATCACCATCTTTAGTTTCAATCATGACTCGTAGGAGTGGCTCGGTGCCAGATGCCCGAATGAGTACTCTGCCAATGCCTTTGAGATCGGCCTCTACTTTAGCAATCTGCTGCTTGAGTTTTTCGTCAGACTTCCAGTCATAACTGGGCTTGATTTTCACATTCAGTAGGACTTGCGGGAAGATGTTTACCTTTTCGAGTAACTGAGCAAGACTCTTTTTGTTTTGACTCATCGCTGCTAATACTTGAAGCGCAGCAATCGTGCCATCCCCAGTGGAATGCTGATCTAAGCATAGTAAGTGGCCAGAACCTTCCCCGCCAATAATCCAGCCTTTTTGTTTGAGTAGCTCTAGTACATATCGATCACCTACATTGGCGCGCTCAAATCCCATACCCAGTTCTTTAATTGCATTCTCAACCGCGAGATTGGTCATTAGGGTACCAATGACGCCACCAAGCTTTTGACCACGGTCTAATCTGTCTTTAGCCAGAACATACAAGAGCTCGTCACCATTAAATAATCTTCCACTGGCATCAACCATTTGTAAGCGGTCAGCATCGCCATCTAGCGCAATCCCAAGGTCTGCATTGACTTCTTTAACCTTGGCTATCAGTGCTGCTGGTGCAGTGGCGCCGCAACCATCATTAATGTTTGTACCGTTAGGACTGACGCCAATTGAGATCACTTCTGCACCAAGCTCTTCAAATACATGTGGCGCAGTGTGATACGCAGCACCGTTAGCGCAATCCACTACCAGTTTTAATCCCTTGAGATTTAAATCTCCAGGGAATGTCGATTTACAGAATTCAACATAGCGGCTAGCAGCATCATCCAAACGAAATGCCTTGCCGAGATCATGCGCACTTACGCAGCCCATCGGCTTTTCTAGTTCAGCCTCAATCGCTAACTCAAACTCATCACCGAGTTTGTCGCCATTGGCCGAGAAAAACTTAATGCCATTATCTTGATAAGGATTATGTGATGCAGAGATCACGACACCCGCTGTTAAACGTAATGTATTAGTCAGATAGGCAACGCCGGGGGTTGGCATCGGACCACACAGCATGATGTCTACACCAGCAGCAGAAAATCCAGCCTCTAATGCAGACTCTAATAAGTATCCTGAAATACGGGTGTCTTTGCCGATCAAGACTTTGCAGCGCTGACCCGCTTTAGCATTTTTAGATAGAACCTTGCCTGCGGCATAAGCCAAACGCGTCATGAACTCTGGAACAATCGGAAATTGCCCTACTTCACCGCGAATGCCATCAGTGCCAAAGTATTGTTTTTTCATAGATTCATTATAAAACTGAGAAGCTCTGAGTTTGTCCTCTAGGCATTAATGGCTTCCCATAGCTTTAAAGCATCTACCGTCTCAGGTACATCATGCACTCTCACAATTCTGGCGCCACGATCAGCCGCCATGATGGCTGCAGCTACGCTTGGGGCAACTCGCTCATGGGTATCTTTACCAGTGAGTTTGCCCAGCATCGATTTACGCGAGATACCAGCTAATACGGCATAACCCAGTTGGGAGAATTGATGAAAATGCTTAAGCATATTGAGATTGTGCTCAAGACTCTTGCCAAAGCCAAAACCGGGGTCGATGGCGATTCTGTTTCCTTCAACCCCTTTTGCTTTAAGCAGTTCTGCACGTTCTTTCAGAAATTGCATCACTTGTGCAATGACATCGTGATACTCCGGATGAAATTGCATGGTCTGTGGATCACGTTGCATATGCATCAAGACGATCCCGCAATCTTTACTTTCCAATACAGCATCGACTGCGCCCGCTTGTCTTAAAGCCCAAATATCGTTTACACAATCAACTCCTGCCCTTATGGCTTGGCGCATGGTTTCTGCTTTGTAGGTATCAATTGAGAGTGGTACACCACAATCTTTTAGCGCCTCAATCACTGGAATAACCCGATCTAACTCTTCTTGCAGTTCTACTGGCTGCGCTCCCGGTCTAGTGGACTCCCCGCCGATATCAATCAGGTCAACGCCATTAGCAATCATCAGCTCTGCTTGAGCGATCGCATCCTGGGCTGTTCTAAATTTACCGCCATCTGAAAATGAGTCAGGTGTAGCGTTGAGAATGCCCATGACTACTGGACGTCTGCGTTTGGCGAAGTCAAAAAGAAAACGCCCACAACGCCATGTTGTGGGCATCTCTGAAATGCCTTGCTGATCCATCAAGACGGCTAGTCTTGTTGCTTAAGCTGTCGCTGGAGCGCTACCAGCCGCTGGGCCGGTTGTGCCAGCAGAGTTACCAAAGATGGTCGGTGGAGGTGGCAATGGTGCACGCGGTGGACGACCTTCCATGATGTCCGTAATTTGATCGGCATCAATGGTTTCCCATTCGAGCAAAGCAGTAACCATCGCTTCAACCTTATCGCGACTACTTTCTAGAATCGATCTAGCTAAGGCATATTGACTATCAATCAGCGTACGAATCTCAAAGTCCACTTTTTGTTGTGTCAACTCAGAAACGGTCTTGGTGCTGTTGCGCCCGAAAATACTTTCAGACTCAGTATCAACGTAAACCATCGTACCTAAGCTATCACTCATACCGTAACGGGTCACCATATCGCGCGCCAGTTTAGTAGCACGCTCAAAGTCATTGGAGGCACCGGTACTCGACGAGTGTAAAAAGATTTCTTCTGCAGCACGGCCACCAAACAAAATAGCCAAGTCTTCCATCATGCGATCTTTGTACAGATTGACCCGATCAAATTCTGGCAACTGCCAAGTTACACCTAATGCCATACCGCGCGGCATGATGGTGACCTTATGCACTGGGTCTGCCTTAGGCAAGCTCTTAGCTACAACTGCATGGCCAGCCTCGTGATAAGCGGTATTTCGACGCTCTTCTTCACGCATCACGGCAGACTTACGCTCAGGACCCATATAAATCTTGTCTTTAGCGTCTTCAAAGTCTTTCATTTCGACTGAACGTTTATTGCGACGCGCAGCAAACAAGGCAGCTTCATTAACTAAGTTGGCTAAGTCAGCACCGGAGAATCCTGGGGTGCCACGTGCTAGTACTGCAGCATTGACATCAGGATCAATCGGTACTTTACGCATGTGCACTTGCAAGATCTGCTCACGACCCCGAATGTCTGGTAAGCCTACATGTACTTGACGATCGAAACGACCTGGACGCAATAGGGCTTTATCTAATACATCGGAACGGTTAGTAGCAGCCACAACGATCACGCCACTATTACTTTCAAAACCATCCATCTCAACGAGCATTTGGTTTAAGGTTTGTTCGCGCTCATCATTACCGCCGCCCATACCAGCACCACGATGACGACCTACCGCATCGATCTCATCAATAAAGATAATGCAAGGGGAGTTTTTCTTAGCGTTCTCAAACATATCGCGGACGCGAGACGCACCGACACCCACAAACATTTCTACGAAATCAGAACCAGAGATCGAAAAGAAAGGAACCTTAGCTTCGCCCGCAATGGCACGTGCCAAGAGGGTTTTACCGGTACCTGGAGGGCCAACAAGTAACACGCCATGCGGAATGCGTCCACCAAGCTTTTGAAACTTCTGTGGATCTTTTAAGAAATCAACTAACTCATAGACTTCTTCTTTAGCTTCATCGCAACCAGCAACATCAGCAAAAGTAACAGTATTGCTATTTTCATCAATGAGACGGGCTTTGGATTTACCAAAGGAGAATGCCCCGCCTTTACCGCCACCTTGCATTTGGCGCATCATGAAAAACCAAAAGCCAATGATCAATAAGGTTGGTCCGAGATAATACAAAGCAGATACCAACATATTGGGTTCATCATCTGCTTTACCAGTAACTTGTACGCCGTACTTCATCAAGTCACCCACCATCCAGATATCCCCTGGAGAAATGATGGAATATTTAGTACCGTCAGCTGGCGTGACTTGTAATGTGCGGCCTTGTACATCAACGCGCTTCACTTTTCCAGCCTTAGCGTCGTCCATGAATTGGGAGTACGTGACTTGCGTTTGTTCCTTGGGCTTATCAAACTGTTTAAAAACAGTAAATAGCACCAGGCCCACGATGAGCCACACGCCGATTTTTTGGAACATATTGCTGTTCATATTGCCGTTCAAGTTAATTCCTTTTCTGGATATATCCAGGAAATAAGCAGATTGCTTCCTATGTATTTGATTCTACTACCACCCTTTTTCAAGGTCTAATGGCATATTTATTTAATAAACCCCTGTATTTAAGGGGGTTATTGGGGGGTTCTAATCCCTTTTAGCGCTGATTTTGAGTGCTTACTATGTGATTACTACGTGCTCATTTAGGGGGTTTTAAGTTTCGGCCTAAGAGGAAGATCTCTGAAGAACGAGCGCGAGAGGCCTTGGGCTTTCTGGAAGCGACTGTTTTGAAGACCTTTTTGAAGGATTCCACGATCTGGCTATAGCCACTGCCGTTAAAGCATTTGATCAGTAAAGCTCCCTCGGGCTTGAGATGATCTATCGCGAAATCGAGGGCAATCTCAGCCAAAAAGGCCATCCGCGCAGCATCTGCCACACCGACTCCGGATAGGTTTGGCGCCATATCCGATAGAACCAAATCAACCTTGCCTTCTGCACTCTTCGGTAAAAGTGCTTTGAGGGCATTGAGACCTTCTTCCTCCCGAAAGTCGCCCTGGATAAAGTTGACGTCTGCAATATCTTCCATGGGCAAGATATCTATGGCAATGATTTGACCATCGGGTTTGCCAGACTCAATCTTGGGATTGCTCTTACCAAGTTCAGTTAAACGGTTGCGTGCGTATTGAGACCAACTCCCAGGGGCGCTCCCCAAGTCAATAATGGTCATGCCTGCTTGTATGAGGTGATCTTGCTCGTCAATTTCACTGAGCTTATAAACCGCTCTAGCGCGATAGCCCTCTTTCTGAGCCATCTTCACATAGGGATCGCTTAGATGATCCTGCAACCAACTTTTATTAAATTTATTCTTTGCCACAACTTACCCACTTTCGCCCTACATTTTCCTAGTTTTAGTCCTCTAAAGCAAAAGGAATCGATCTAAAAACTGGCAAATCTAGTCTAAACGGGCTTTTTATGTAGTCAATGCTCTATCATCGAGCCCATGACTGCACTGACTATCACTCCCGCACAACGCAAATCCCTCAAAGCTGATGCCCATGACTTAAGTCCTGTCGTCATGATCGGTGGTGGTGGCTTAACGCCTGCTGTGATCAAAGAAGCCAAACTTGCGATTAGCCATCATGGACTGATTAAGGTGCGCGTATTTGGTGATGATCGTGAAGCACG
>Ga0194037_1000438_pt1 | contig 32400 bp, 31 predicted proteins | sample JunL306m_MetaG_FD_148653 | JGI IMG/M metagenome (GOLD analysis project Ga0194037, IMG submission 148653) | Anoxic zone freshwater microbial communities from boreal shield lake in IISD Experimental Lakes Area, Ontario, Canada - Jun2016-L304-6m | ecosystem: Environmental > Aquatic > Freshwater >...
CAGTTTTAGCAAGCGTTCCGCTATTACTGAGAGCGGTAACCGTGTCGCCGCTGGAATACGTGGCTACGTCAATGGGGACTGATCCTGACGTTGCTGTATTTGTGTCGTAGGTAACGCTGTAGGTCACCGGGACTCCACCAGAGGTCTTGAAATGCTCAACACTTCCATAGCCCATTAGGGATGCAGCATTGAGCGCCTTCGCCTGATAGTAATAATCAGTTCCAGCGCTTAAACCTGTAAAACTGACTGAAATTGCAGAGCTACTCGTACTGGAGGGATAAGCCGTCGCCGTAGTAACGCATGTTGGAGATGTATTAAGTAAACCGGCAGATGGACCAGAGGCATTGACAGAATTGCTAGTGCTATAGCAAATACTCGCACCATTTGTTGCGACCGCACTGAGGTTTGTGATTATCGTTCCAGCAACGTCAACGGTTGCGTTGGTCAAGTTTGAAAAAGCCGCGGAAGTGGTTACAACTGGAGCCAAGGCGCTTGCAGATGTATGGCAATTTGCTCCGTCGTTTGTTGACCCAGCGAGCGTGGTATCTGCAAGGTTTGTCGCAGTAACAGAAGTTGCCCCGCTTGTTGAGTCGGTGGCACTTATTTCGTATAGGGCGTGAGTACTCACACCGCTAGAAGCCGTGTTGTTAAAGAAATACAAGTTTCCAGCTGAATCTGAATATTGCGCTCCATAAGTTCCGCCTGCACCTGCATCGGAATAGGTCACCGCTTTACTTATGTAGGTTGCACTCGTGGAAGTTGCGGATGAGAATGTAAATATGAAAAGAGTGCTGCCTTCTAGCGAATAGGCCTTATAGCCAGAGCCCGAAACATCTTTAACTGTTGTGATGTCTTTCGCACTACTAAAATTAGGGCCGGAATCATTCTTTGTTAGCGCGACATCTACCGCAGTGGCTCCGGATACGACCCCAGCGGTCCTGGTCAATGTCACCAACTGTAAAGCGCTACCAACATCGAGCATCACGTCGTTTGTGACAAAGTCTCCTCCGGATGACGCAGTGAGGTTCGTGTATGTACCTCTTTGTGTAAAGGTTCCTGCTGCATCAATTTCATAGAGTTTCGAACTCGAGTTTCCGTAAATTAAGTTATCTGCTGGGTTATAACCAATGCCATTAATACTTGAGACACTGGCGCTACCGATTGACGTATATGTTTGCGTTGCAATATTGAGACCGTAAAAATTTCCGCCACTCACCTGGTAAAAAGTTGAGTTACAGGTAAATGGCGTAGAAGCCGCTTGCGCGATTTGTGTAGGCCCAATAAAGGCAAAAAGCAACGACGCGATTAATGCAAAGATCCAACGACCACGGGAGGGCATTACGGACATAACGGCAGATTTCTGCAACATTCAGACACCGGATTCGCTTAAAAATGCCCAAAATCCGGCGTACCGCCAGAACTCCCACATTGGGGGGCTATACCCCAAATATAGACTAAAAGTCGGGGGCTAGCCCTATATTGGAGATTTAACGCGCTGCATCAGCGCGGGCTCGACGCCCCACAGGCGAATCAGCTCCTCATATCGTTGCCTCTCAGCGGGTTCTGGTGCCGCGCCAGTCTTGATAGCCCGAATCATGAGGTTTCTTGGCGTATGTTCACCGCCGACAAATTCAACAATGTCGGTTCGGTATCCATGGAGCTTGAGGATTTGAGCCCGCAACGAATCGGTAAGCAGGTCGGCAAATCGTTCTTTCATAAGGCCATGTTTAGTTATCAGCGACCAAGGTTCTGGTGAATTCTGCATTTGAGACTGCAGGTCGTGATGACAACAAGGAGCGATGAGTAATAGTTTGGCGCCGTTGTTAATCCCCCACGCGATTGCATCATCGGTTGCGGTATCACAAGCATGCAGTGCGATCACTACATCGGCGCTAGTCAGCGTGGTCTGTGAAATTTCTTCCGCACGAAATTCGATGGTGGGTTCAATGCCAAGTTCTCGGGCGATGGCCTCATTTCGAGTTCGTGAATCTTTACGCACATCAATGCCAATTACTTGAACAGGCATTCCCGCGCTCCTAAGGTATTGGTGGGCGGCAAAAGTTAAATATGCGTGGCCACAACCGAGGTCCACAATTGAAAGAGGATTCTGCTGAGTTGGCTGATGAATATGTCCGGCTTCAATTGCTGATTCCAAAGTAGGGGCAAGGAGTCTTAAAAACTCCTCCACCTGTTTGTACTTATCTTGACGAGAGGGTTTGATATGGCCCGCGTTGTCTGCGATGCCTACCTCCTTCAAGAATGGATCTGAAGAATCCAGCAAACGAGACTTCACTCGATCGTGCTCCAGGTTCTGCTTGTTTTCACCTTTTTCAAAGTGAACGAGTGGCTCTTGTTTCTTCGTGATACGAATCGACATGGAACCCGCGGCGTGCTCGACGAGGATATTGGCAAAGCCACTTGAGACTAACGCTTGAAGATCAAATGTGAGTGGGTCGACATTTGTAGTGGTCGTTTGGCGACCATCATTTTCCATGATCTGCAACATAATCGCTTCTTTAATCTTTACAGGTCGAATATCAATTCGTGCTGTGTGCGTCTGCATATTTCTGCGACGACCTGATAGAACGGCACGAACAAATGTTTGAGTATCGCGCATCATTTCGCAGGACTGAGAAATAGCCTCATCCAGAGTTAACGCCATGGCAACACAATCAACATTTTTAGACCACCCAGGTAGCTCTTGGTGAGAGATACCGATCCCCCATGTTCGCGAACGATAGCCAAAATTATGCTCATTCCTAAACCTGAACCACCAGCTTCTCGCGATCTGGATCTATCAAATCTCTGAAATCCCTGAATTCCACTTGTGTAAGCACTTTCAGGAAGCCCGGGTCCACCATCTTCGATAACAATTTCTACAGACCCCTCGACAAGCGAAAGTGAAACATGCACGGGTGCGCCCACGGGTGTATGGCGCGCAATATTTCCGAACGCATTACTAAAGAGCCGGGCCAGATGTGCCTCTGATCCGGGCACATCAATGCCCGGTGAAATCTCAATTTCAACGATTCGATCTCTGTGTAAGGTAGCAAAGTCGCCCACATGAGAAAGTAGCAACTGTGAAATTTCCACCGTTTCAACGTCGGATACGGGCCTTTGTCCAAATTCTGCCAAGAACAAAATGTCTTGAATGAGTGATTCCATGCGCACGATTTCCGATTGAACTCTGGCATAAGCAAGGGCTCTGCGCTCCGGGTCGGTCATGGCGTTTCCAGAAAGAAGTTCTACATACCCCTTGATAACCGTTAAAGGTGTGCGCAGTTCATGCGAGGCATCTCCCATGAACTCTTGCATTCGATTGCCCGACTCTTCTTCCACTTGAGTGGCGTGCGAAAGAGTGGAGACCATTTGATTGAGTGCCCGCGTCAATTGGTCGATCTCCGAATTCCCCGTTGATGCAGGGAGATCTGGCGTGGCTTTCCCCATGGAAATAAGAGTGGCTGAATCGATGATCTCTTCGACTTTTCGCATGTCTCGTCGAACAAATAACCAGGTAATGATTCCAGCAAATAATAGACAAACAAACATGTAGATCAACAAACGCAATAACTCCGATTGAAGTCGGGCATTCGCGTCTCTCAAAGACGCCGCAACCACCAAGTATTCACCATTAGTCAGCGGAATTGTTTCTAACCTGTAAGCATCGATGCCTGGAACAGTCTGAGGTTTCAACGAGCTCTTCTTGACCAATGCAGGAGTCGGATTAGGAACGATGCTTAATTTTGAATCAGTAAGCACTGCTCCAGATTTTGATCCTGAGTAGAAAACTATCGTGAGCGCAAGGTCGCTTTGCTTTCCAGAATAAATGGCCTGCGAAAGTGCATCGTTACTATTTCCATGAATTGCCTTGGCAACCGCGGTGAGTGATTGATCAATAGACGCAATTGCCGACGATCGAGATGCAGTTATCGCTACGGTTCCGATTACCAGAGCGCTGACCGTAGTTACCGTCGCAGTAACAATCGTGATCCGCGTGCGAAGTTTCATTTACCTGGTTTGGGCTCAATAATCTGAAAACCGACACCTCTAACGGTTTTAATACATTCAAATCCATCTTTATGAAATTTCCTGCGCAAATATGAAATGTATGTATCAACGACACTTGAATCGGTATCGAAATCAATTTCCCACACCGCTGAAAGCAAGTTCGACTTACTCAGCACACGACCTTTGTTTGCGAGAAGGTGTGCAAGTAACTTGAATTCTGTTTTCGATAACTCCACCGCGTCCGCGTTAAACGTCACTTCGTAGGTGTCTTCATTGAGGGAAATCGGCCCACATGTAAGAATTGCCGATTCCGTAAGTGCCGGTTTAGTTCTGCGCAAGACAGCTTGCACTCGAAGAATCAATTCTTCGAGTCCGAAAGGTTTGGTTACATAATCATCGGCGCCCAGACGTAAACCTTTAGAAACATCCTGGCGGTCACCGCGCGCAGTTAACATGATTGCAGGAGCCGTGTTCCCTGATTCACGTAATCGTTCGAGCAATTCAAAGCCATCCATGATGGGCATATTGACATCCACAATGAGCAAATCTGGTTTCGCTTTGCGAAGCAGGGTTAGCGCACTCATTCCATCTTTGGCTTCGATCGTCTCAAATCCGCTCAAACGCAGAGCATCGGTGAGCAATTCGCGCACGCCAATTTCGTCGTCCACAATCATGATCAGCCCTTGTGACATATCTGCCTCCCCTGAAAGAGGGTATCTTGGCTAGCAGACCTTATGTATCCTTACCTGCCAGGTTTGCCCTTTTCCGCAAGAAAACGAGTGATTTTTCACAGAAAAGCCACAAATTGAGGGGGCAGTATCCACCCATAAGGCAAGGTGCTTTAGAAGCGAAAGGTCAGACGATGCAAAGAAAGAAATTCCTCACGATCACACTTATCGGGGCTGCGCTGGTTCTTGGTTCCACGGCAACTGCTCAAGCAGATGTGACTCCATCACCCGCTCCAACACTTCTTGCTCCACCTGTGGCCAATCCAACCACCAACGCAACATATGCGGCGGCATTGGCTGCTTATCAAGTGGCTCTTACCAAATATGAAGCCGACTTAGTCACGTATCAAGCGGCGGTAGTCACATACAAGGCAGCGTTAGCCGCTAATCAAGATAAGCGCAAAGCTATTAACTCAACTTTTAACGTGTCGCTCGCAACCGCGCGTGCTGCCTTTCAAACTTTTCTTGCTGCAAATCCAAATGCAACTGCTGCTCAAAAAACTGCAGCCGTAGCAACCCGAGACACAGCAATTGCCACGGCAAATTCAGTGCGAACTGCTGCGCTAGCGGCAATTAACCCAGGAGCAGCCCCTGTCAAACCCGTAAAACCTGAGCGTCCAGCTAAACCTGAGAAGGCGGAGAACACTCAAAAGGCGGCAAAGCCATTGAAAACCGATGTGAAAGAAACCAAAAAGTCATAAAATAGAGTCTTCCCAATAAAGAATCCCCTAGTTGCATCCGGCATCTGGGGGATTCTTTTATGCCAAAAAGATTTTACCTGGATTCAAGATCCAATTGGGGTCAAGTGTTTTCTTAATCGCACGCATAACGGCAACAGCTTCTGCGCCAGTCTCCTCGAGTAGCGCTTCAATTTTGCCGCCGCCAATTCCGTGCTCGCCGGTACACGTGCCACCCATAGCGATAATTTTCATCGTTATCTCATGCACGATCTCTCGTATTTGATCACGTTCTTCCGGTTTATTTGGATCAGTAATTATTTGGCAATGAAAATTGCCGTCGGCGACATGGCCAAGGATTGAAAATGGAAACGGGTGTTGAGAAAGGATTTCTTGAGCAAGTTCAACGGCTACGGGAAGGGCAGATAATGGAACCGCCATATCCGTGCTCACACCGCGCATTCCTGGGTGCGTTGTGATCGCTGCCCAATGTGCATTATGGCGAGCTTGCCAAAGTTTGCGCCTTTCCGATTCATCACTCGTCCACTCAAAATCCGAGCCGCTAAATTCAGAAACGATCTCCTTCACCGACTGCGCATCTTCAACTACACCTTGTGGGCTCCCGTGAAATTCAAAGAAGAGAGTGGGAACTTCGGGCATCAACAAATCCTCATGGGCATTGAGATTTCGAATACATTGGGCATCAAGAAATTCGCACCGAGCAATGGCTATTCCCATGCGGACAATTGCTGTTGCAGCAGCCACGCCATCTGTCAAAGTGGGGAAACGAACCACTGCGGCAGCCATCTTTTCTGGAACTCCAAAAACTCGAAGAGTGAGTTCGGTGATCACGGCAAGGGTGCCTTCAGAGCCAACGATGAGTTTTGTTAAGTCATATCCCGCCGACAGTTTGCGAGTACCTCGGCCGGTATGAATCACGGTGCCATCGGCCAAAACAGCCGTCATCGCCATCACATTTTCTCGCATCGAACCGTAGCGAACTGTCGTAGTACCTGCGGCGCCTGTTGCCGCCATTCCCCCTAAAGTGGCATCGGCTCCGGGATCAACGCTAAAAAAAAGTCCCTCATTCGCCAACTTCGCATTCAGCGCCAAACGCGTAACTCCTGGCTCAACTCTGACGAGTAAATCATCAGGTCGCATTTCCACGATCTTATTCATGCTTGATAAATCTAGAGAAATTCCACCGTAGAGCGGAACAATATGTCCTTCGAGCGATGTGCCCGCGCCGAATGCAACAACAGGAATCTTTTGTTGGTTGCAGTAGGCCAACACGCGCGAAACTTCTTCCGTGGAATTCACCGGGACTACCGCCGAGGGCCTCACCGGAGGGAAGGCTGATTCGTCATGACTATGTAGATCTAATACGGATTCATTGGTGCTCACCTTCCCAGAAATCAGATCTTGGATGCCGCTGATTTGGGAGGGATCGAGATCAACACGTTTCACCGACGAGTAGCCTCCTCAAGAACTTGCAGTAGGTGTACATAATCATGTCCCGTTGCCGAAGTCATTCCAATTTCGCATGGCCGGTTTGAAGATGCGTATTTTTCAAAGGTACGTCCATTCACTTCACGTGCCTCACTTTGCGTGGCGGATGCGGTGAGTTCGGGATGAAGCATTCCTCTATCTCCTGCAAATCCACAACATGCCCAATTCTCTGGGATTATTACTTCATTAGCAACAGCATTCCCAATCTCAATCATTGCCGCATTCAATCCCATTTGCACTCCAGAGCAGGTGGGATGAAGAACTAATGAAGCAATCTTGCGGTGAATGTGAAGCTTTGGCAGAACTATTTCTGCGATGTAGGCAACGGCATCAATAATGTTTACTTCTCCACCCATTTGTCCTAACAAACCTTCGGTACAAGAGGAAGAATCACAAACAACGGGAATCATCTCATTTCCTTTTACCCGTCCTTGTAACAGCGCACTCTTGGTCTTCTCGCTCATAAGTTCATAGCCGCGAATCAGGCCTTTCGATTTCCATGGAGTACCACAACATAGTGATGGAATGTTTTCGGGTACCCGCACCTTAATTCCCGCCCGCTCACATAAAGATAGAAATGATTTCTCAACGCCAACAACACCGTTCGGCGCAGCAAAAAGTGAATTCACGCATGAGGGGAAATAGAGAACATCCGCATCTTGTTGAATTTTTCCGAGGCGAGTGGATCCACCCCTAGGAAGATGCACACTCCATAACGGGAGTAAATCTTTACTAATCATGTTTCGCCCGAGTTTGTTCACGCCAAGTGTTAGCGCTTTCGGACTGCTTTTTGCAATGGATAGAGCGACGGCAATTGTTTGAGAGATTCCTCGCCAATTTCGTGCAGCACTCAAACCGCCACGCTGCATAAGTTCTGATTGACCCTCTGCGCGAAGTCTCTTGACTAATTGCCCCGTATCGATATGTACAGGACAAGACACGGCGCACATTCCGTCCGCTGCGCACGTTTGTAGCGCTTCATAGTCAAAACGTTTCGTGAATTCTTTAACGAGATCGAAATCTCCTTCGTCCTGCGCCTTAACTGTTGCGCGCCTAATGGCTATGCGTTGGCGAGGAGTCAGAGTGAGATCTCGACTTGGGCATACAGGTTCGCAGTAACCACATTCCACACAGCGATCAACTTCGGAATCTACTGAGGGGTTAATTTTAATATCTTGAATGTGGGCCAGTTCGTTGTCATTGATCAAGACGCCCGGGTTGAGCAAATTCTTTGGATCACAGAGTCGCTTCACTTCAATCATCACTTCATAAAGTTCATCCCCACATTGGCGGCGAACATAAGGTGCCATGATTCGACCAGTGCCATGCTCGGCTTTCAAGGACCCTTCGTGACTCAACACGAGCGAGACAAGATCTTCAGTAAAGTCCTGATAGCGCTTCAAAAGTTCGGGTTGATCAAATCTTTCATTGAGTAGAAAATGCAGATTTCCATCCTTGGCATGTCCAAAAATGACGCTTCCCTCGTAGTGATGACGTTGGAAGAGGGTCGATAGGGCCATGGTTGTCTCATGAAGGGCGCCCATGGGTACCGCAATATCTTCTAATATCGCTGAAGTTCCTGAAGGACGATTACCCGCAACTGCCGCATACAAACCTTTTCGTGCCCGCCATAATTCATTTCGAATCACTGCCGAAGTAGACAATTGAGCATTTGAAACTGGAAGCTGGGCAAATACTCCATGTGCAAAAGCCACTTGAGCATCTAGTACGTCCTGTGTTGATGCTTGATACTCCACCAGCAAAGCTGCGTGCTCCTGAAAGGAGACCCCTGCCAAAACGGTATCTGCCATGTGTTCATGTTGAGCAACTCGCAAAGATGCCGTGTCAAGTAACTCAATCACAGCCGCTTGTGATTCTTTGAGCGATGGCAGGGCGCGCGTAGCATCTGCCAACGTATCAAAGATGAGCAAGCCTGTTGCCATCTTCTGCAATAAAGGAACTGTCCTAAAAGTTACCTCAGCAATAAATGCCAGAGTCCCTTCGCTTCCGACAATCAAATGTCCCAAAATATCGATCGGACGCGAGTAATCGACAAAGGAATTGAGTGAGTACCCCATGGTGTTCTTAATTGCATAGAGTTTGGAAATCTTTTCAATGGAATTACCGTTGGCTAATATTCGATTTCTAAGGTTTGCTAGACCGGCATAAAGTTCTGGTTCAACTACTCGTAAATGTTCATCCGCATCACTTGTCCCAGTATCAATTACCGTCCCACTGGGCAAAACAAGAGTAAGAGAATCCAATGTGGCATAAGTGTTAAATTCAGTTCCGCACGCCATTCCACTCGAATTATTGGCAACAACTCCACCCACTGTGCAGGCAATTTCACTTGCTGGATCGGGACCAAGTTTCCGGCCAAACTTTGCCAATGCAATATTTACTTGCTTGATCGTTGCGCCAGGTTGCACTCGAACGCGCATCCCCTCATCGAGTACTTCAATCTCCTTGAATTTGCGGCGAGTATCGATGAGCAATCCAGATGAAATCCCCTGCCCGCTCAAACTCGTGCCACCAGAACGAAATGTCATGCCGATTTCTTCATCATGGCTAATCCGAAAAAGTTGACCGACCTCTGCCGCGGTCTCTGGACGAACTACCACGGTAGGAGTGAGCGCATAGTGAGAGGCATCCCCGGCCATCGCCGTTCTTTCGAATATTTCAGGGAAAATTCCGCCAGGAACTGCTCGCTCGAGCGCAGTTAAAAGAGAGCTCGACGTCATCGGCATCCCTTTCTTCTATTCCTTTTATAGGTTGAATAAACTTGCGTCAGTATACTGAGACATCGAAAATACTTTTGAGAGGCAGAGAATGGCTGATTTTAATAAGGATTTCGAGGGCCTGCGGGCAATAGTGACCGGTGGGGCAAGCGGAATCGGCGCCGCCACCGCTTCAATGTTGTTCTCACGCGGAGCTCGCGTCAGCGTCCTTGATCGCCAGGAGCCATTAAATCCAGTCAATGGAATTCACTATCTTTCATGCGACATCCAAGATAGATCCAGCGTCGAGAAATCGGTGCATACAAGTGCATCGACAATGGGTGGTCTTGACATTGTGATCAACAATGCAGGCATCGGGGCCGCTGGCGCCGTGGACGCCAATGATGATGCGGAATGGCATCGAGTCCTGGATGTGAATGTTGTTGGCACGGCACGAGTATGCGCTGCTGCGCTCGCCTATCTACGTCAATCCTCATCAGCATCGATCGTGAATGTCAGTTCACTTGTTGCGCTGGCTGGAATACCCCAAAGAGTTCTCTATGCTGCAACAAAAGGCGCCATCTACGCACTCACTCTTTCTATGGCGGCTGATCATGTGAAAGAAGGCATTCGGGTTAATTGCGTTCTACCCGGTACCGCAGATACTCCCTGGGTCGCGCGTTTGCTTTCAGCGTCTCCTGATCCTGCAGCAATGGAAAAAGCGCTGATTGCTCGACAGCCATTAGGCAGACTTGTTAACCCGCAGGAGATAGCTTTTGCTATCTGTTACCTAGCGAGCCCGCTCGCAGGATCTACAACAGGAACTGGATTGGGCGTGGATGGCGGAATCATGGGGCTTCGAATTCCTCAATAATAAAGAATAATAAAGAATAATAAAGAATAATGAAGAATAATGAAGTTAGTGCAAGATATTTACAGCGCGAGCAATTACCAGTCCTACAATCAAAAGCGCAGTCATGGACTGTACCAACATCAACATTTTTGCCCATCGAGTCAGCGGCATGACATCAGTCGGGCTAAATGCACTGGCATTCGTGAAAGAGGTGTAGAGATAATCAAAAAACTTAGGGTGCCAATCTTTCCTCGCATAACTGGGGTCTGACATCTGCGGGAATATGAAATCTGGATATGGATGAGTGGCTTGAGCTCTCTTGCCAGGCCCTCCACGATCTAGCTCCCAAAACCACAAAGCGAAAACAACTACATTGGTAAGCCAGATGGATCCACCAGATAAAAGAAGGCTCCGAGCATCCGTCACGCCACGCGTGATAATCGCATCAATAAGCTTAATCGCCGATGCAGTATTGGAAAGAGTCATGATGCCCACGAGCACTAGCCCAAGAGCCCTTGTTGGTGCTACATGCAAAGAAATTCGACGTGGATTAAATGCAAATACCGCCACGAGCAAGACCGCTTCAACGAAACAAAAAACTGATTGAAACGAGAGCGAAAGAGCACTGGGCAATACATACTGCAAGGTGATGACCAGCAGGACAATAATGGAGATTGGCCACCGATGCTCCCCCATATGTGGGCGATGCCAGTGAGGTTTCTCTAATCCGGAACCGAAAGCGCTTGTCATAGGCCATTAGGTTAGCAATAAAGGGTGTTGGAAAGAGTGATGGAGTATCTTGGAGATATCGTTTCTCTATGAACGCAATATCTGCCTTTAATAAGAAGCTTGCCGCAAGCATTACATCAATGGTGAGCACCATGTGGTGTGCCTACATCTTTGCCCTCATCGCACTGATATCGCTCCCTGGAGCAATAAAATCTGGGGACACCATCGTCATCGTCTCATGGGTTGCCCAAACTTTTCTTCAACTTGTCTTGCTTTCAATCATCATGGTCGGTCAAAATGTTCAGTCAGAAAGCGTCGAACAAAAAATCAATGAAACCCATGCAGCGAGCCTCGGAGAGTTCGAGCTTGCCAAGGAGGCTCGATCAATCGCGAATGAAGAATTACGCGAATTGAAGAAAATTTCATCTGAGGTCCATCAACTACTACGCGACCTTGAACGGAAAATTGCACTTCCTTGACCTGTAATTGCCCAACCTATGAGCATGGCAGACTTCTCCCATGATCTCATTGACGACCTGGGTTTTGACCATTGCGATATTGGCTTTAGTGATCGCGTTTGATCTTGGTCTGGCGATTCTTAGGCGAGATAAGGAAACAACTGTTCTGGAGGCGGCTTTCTGGACCGTCTTCTATATTGGGGCGGCAATAGTTTTTGGGTACTTTCTACCCCATTGGGCATCGGCTCAAGGTCAGAAAGAATTCTTTGCTGGATGGCTCACTGAATACGCGCTTTCGGTTGACAACATTTTTGTCTTCATCATCATCTTGGGTCACTTGCATGTGAAGAAGGAGAAACAGCAACTCGTTCTACTCCTTGGGATCATGCTTACCATCGCAATCCGAGGCGCATTGATCCCTCTGGGCGCTGCGTTGATTTCTCGCTTTGCCAGTGTTTTCTTTATTTTCGGTGCCTTCCTTATCTACACCTCGGTCGAGCTATACAGGGGCAGCAGTGATGAAGAGGAGTGGAAAGAAGGGCGGATTGTCGCAAAAATGCGAGCACGCGGTGTCAGCACCTTCGCAATTGCACTCGTTGCTCTGGGAATCACAAACCTAATCTTCTCCTTGGACTCCATCCCAGCCATCTTTGGGTTAACCAAGAATCCTTACATTGTGACAACGGCCAACGTTTTTGCTCTCATGGGACTTCGTCAACTCTACTTTTTACTTGAAGGTCTATTGAAGAGACTTATCTTTCTCTCTAAGGGCTTATCTATAATTTTGGCGTTCATCGGCGTCAAAATGATTTTCGAAGCCCTCCATGGCATAGGCGTAGATGCTGTGCTTGGCATACGTGTTCCGCAAGTTTCTTTGGAATTTAGTTTAGGCGCAATCATCACCTGCCTAATTGTTACTACGGTTGCAAGTCTTACTGCGACTCACGGCATTGCAGGTGCTGAGTAATTATTTACTCGGAAACTGCCTTCTTTCGCACAGAGTCATGACCGATATCTTTTGAACGTTCATGAATTTTTCGTAATTGCAATTCAAAACTTCTGATCGCGAGATCAAAAGCTGCAAGGTCATTGAATGCAGCAGCTTCTGCGCGAATTAATGGACCGGCACCGCGAGAGGTGAGTATTACACGGTGAGATAATTTTCCTTGCTTGGGATTGGCTTCATGAATTACTTCAATTTCAACGCGATCGATAGCCACACTAAATCGATCCATAGAAATCAATTTTCCCTCGGCAATCTCTTGAAAATCAGAGGCTACTTGAGCATTTCGAGTATGGAGAACAATGTTCATTACTTCTCTCCTTAACTATTAAGTTCTTGCTTGATGTAACAATGCCACAATTCCATGCTCCCTGCTATGGGATGCACCGAGAAATCAATGTGAGATTAAAGAGGTTTAGAAAGGCAAAACCCCCACAATGAGCGTGAGCACAATCGCGATCGCTAGGCTTTGCAGGAGAATTCGGATTGCAGTTGCTCTGTCTTGGGCTCTACTTGCAGGGTCTGAAACTCGCGCTATGGATCCGAGAGAACCAAAATTGAAGGTTCCCATGAAGCCAAATGCCAAACAAAATTTCTTTCGAGATTGAACCCACCCTGTTGAGGCAACCATCAGCGGCGCAAAAATTGTAAATCTCGCGCCATAGGGTGCATGTGCTGCGATGAGTCCAACTAAAGTGACAACAGAAAATACGGATCCAAGGATGGCTACGAGTTGCCTTCTGCGAATTTCACCAACACCGATATTGCATGTACCCGCTATGTAATCAGGCATCTTCAAATTCATCTTCGTCGACCCAAACATTCTGGGGGCCATCCTCTTGCTTTTCCATCCAAGAAAGGAATGACCCGACCGCACGGAAGGATAAGACGGCAAGCGTCAATACTCCGACTAGTCGACGAGCGAATTTCAACATGTGCTAAAAATACACCGTAATCTTTCAAAGCGCCTTCTGATTAGGTTCAAGATTTATGCGTGTTGCAAAGCGCTTTCAATATCGGCCCAAAGATCCTCTACATTTTCACATCCGACTGATAGGCGGATCAAACTTTCTGGTACAGATGCACTTTCTAGCGCCCACCTGCGCCGCCTCTCCCATAGGGATTCAACGCCTCCCAGGCTGGTCGCATTTGTAATGAGTTCAGCGGCTTCACATACCCGATCCGCCTCTACCGCCCCACCGATAATTGTGAAAGATACAACAGCTCCATACCCACTCATAAAATTCATGGCCCGTTCATGATTGGAATCTGTTTGAAGTCCTGGGTAATACACCTTCGTGATCTTATGGTGCATAGACAGGCGGCGTGCTAATTCACCGGCGCTGCTTTGTGCTCGATCAAAGCGCAGGGCAAAAGTGCGCAGCCCGCGCAAGGCTAGCCATGCCTCGAAAGGTCCAGGTATGGCGCCATTAAGTTTGCGAGAATCTGAAATTCTAGAAAAAAGAGCATCATCATTCGTTGAAATTGAACCAAGTACAACATCGCTATGGCCAGCCAAGTACTTGGTAATAGAGTGCATCACCATGTCAGCGCCAAAACTTAAGGGCTTCTGAACCATCGGCGTCGCAAAAGTGTTATCTACGGCAACACCGCAACCCATCTGCTTTGCTGCAGAAATGAGAGTGGGAAGATCGGCGATATCTAAACATGGATTTGTTGGAGACTCTAGCCAGAGCAGGGATGTACCTGGTAGGGCAGATATAACTTCCTGCGTATTGGCTAAATCAACAAATCGAACTTCGATCCGCCCGCTTTGATGTAACGAATTGAGTAGCGTCATCGTTCCGCTATAGCCTTGATGAGAAGCTGTGACAACGCTGCCTACGGGCAGCAATGAAAAGACAGCGCTGATTGCAGCCATACCTGAAGAGAAAACTAAAGTTCTGCCGCCCTCCAATGATCCGATCGCATCCTCGAGCGCGGTCCACGTTTCATTTCCATAACGGCCATAACCAATCGGCCCTCCAGCATGCAAAGTAGAATTAAGCGAGATCGGCGGATTGACAGGACCATCGGCAATAGGAGTCGGTCTACCCGCTGTGATGGCAATCGTCTCCAGATGAAATCTTTTATCCATGAAATCAGCCTACAGCGACTTAATGATTCGATTGACGGCTTCCTCTAAAACATCGTGGCCCGTCGCGAAATTAAGGCGAATATATTGTTGAGCATTTGGGCTAAAAGATTCACCTGGATTAAAAGCAACTCGTCCCTTCTCCAGTAAAGTCTTTGCCGGATTATCTCCGAGGTTCAATGAGGCAAGATCAATCCATGCCAAATAACTACATGCAGGAATTTCATATGCGACGGTAGGCAATTTCTCCGAGAGCAAAGTTTTTAAGAAATGTCGGTTCTCATCAAGCGTGCGAAGAGCGCCATCCAACCAATCTCCCCCCTCGGCAAAGGCGGTGGCAGTGGCAAATGCCCCCAGCAAAGAAGCGCGATAGTGCGTTGCTTCTGGAAGCGCTGCCAATTTCGAATTCATGGTTTCACTCTGGCTTACAACGAAAGCACATTTAAGACCAGCCAAATTCCAGGCTTTGCTTGCCGCAGTGACAGTGACGCCCAGATCTTGCGCATCTTGACCCACTGACAAAAATGGAATGAACTGAGTTTCCGAAAACGTCAAAGGTGCATGAATTTCATCGCTGATAATGATGACGTTATATTCCTTCGCGAGTGCAACGAGTTTAAGCAACTCTGCTCGAGAATAGACTCTTCCCAAAGGATTGTGCGGGCTACATAAAAGATGAATCTTGACGCCACTCTTATAAGCGTTTTCAATCCCATCAAAATCTATGGCATAACCAGAGTTAACGTCACCGAAGGGCACGTCCACTTTTGTTACATGGGTTTCCTCAATCCACGTGCTGAAATTGTGATAGACCGGCGAATTAATAAGGACTTTATCACCAGGTTGAGTCAGCACTCTCAAGACCTCAACGACTCCCACACCGACATCGGTAACAATGTGAACTTGCTCGGGATCCACAGTCCAGTTCCAGCGCATTTGTGCGAACTTGGCAAAGGAGGTGCCGACTTCAGGAATAGATCCCAAGTAACCCAAATCGGAATGTGAAACCATTTCTAAAAGAAGAGTTCGAATTGGCTCGGCAATTTCGAAATCCATTTCAGCAACGGGTAAAGGCAAGACATCCGCGGGAAAATCTCTCCACTTAGTGCTTCTATGGGTTCGCATCTGGGCAAGAGGTATTGGAGTGACAACGATATTGCTCATAAGCGCAAGTATTCCATTACTTTAGGAATTTATTCTACGAGTTGAGTTGCGGACAATTAAAGTAATCGGAAGTGTGTGGGCAGGATAGACCGAATCCGGCTTCTTGAGCCTGTCCATAATGGATTTTGCAGCAAGCTCTCCCATTAACTGCGCGGGTTGTTCAATGGTGGTTAGATCCGAAAATTCAGCCATCTCGTGACCATCAAATCCAATAATGGAAATATCATCAGGTACTTTCAATCCATGTCGGCGAACCGCTTGCATCGCTCCAATTGCCATTTCATCGGACTCACAAAATATTGCCGTAGGTCGATTCGGACGTGCAAGCAACTCATCCATAGCTCTTGACCCTCCGTACATCGTAAAGTCACCATGCACTTCACGATCTGGAACCCATGCCAATTTGTTTTCGGCGAGCACTTGCATGAATCCCATTCGCCGATCATGAGGCACACTCGAATTAAATGGATCATCTGGACGGCCTGACATTAAAGCAATTTCCTTGTGTCCTTGGTTTACGAGATGCTGCGTGGCCGTTCTCGCCCCGGCAACATCATCTATGGCGATGCTTGCACATTCATCTCGGTGCATTCCAACGAGTGCGATGGGAATTCCAAGACTGAGCATCGATTCGAACTCTTCTTCGGTGGGTGGCAAGCCGATAACAATCAATGCGTCGACTCTGCCTTTGAGCAGTTGGTGCTGGAAAAGGCGCTCTCTTCCTTTCATTTGGCTAAAGTTGTACAAGAGCAAATCAAAGCCGGCCTCGCGAAGAGCCTGCTCTGCGCCATTAATGACTTGCGAGAAATACCAGCGCGCGATGTATGGTGCAACAACCCCAATATTTTTGGTCCGCGATGCAGATTTAGTCGATTTCTCTTCGCTGATCTCATATCCCACGTGCGCTGCGGCAGAAATAATCTTTTGCCGAGTTTCTTCATTGACATGAGTCATCCCCCGCAGGGCGCGAGAAACCGTGGCGCTCGAGACACCCGCGGCAGCGGCGACATCTTTGATTCCAGCCAAGAGAACACTTCCAGACTCTGTAGATTTGCAACTTGCTGCAAATGTTGCAGAAAGTGCAGATCTAATTCTGCAAAAGTACGGTAGCAGCGCCCTTTATGGCAAGGAGTTGCTAGATTCAGGAGATGAATTCTTGCATTTTGAGGCTGATCGGCAGCAGTGCATGAAGGTGTCCCCAGCAAAGATGAAAAAGATCGTTGCCGACCTTTGCCTGCTTGACCCCAAATTCATTCCGACTGTTGAAGCGAGTCCGCTGTGCACTATCGGACGAAACGTTGGTGAGCAATCGCATTTCGCTTCACTCGTCGAATCTGTCATTTCGCAGCAACTGGCTATCAAAGCGGCCGACACGATTCATGCAAGGCTAGTCACTCTTGCAAAAGGAGAAATCACACCCGCCCGTGTTGCAAAAATATCACTTGAAGATCTCAGAGCCGCAGGGGTTTCCGGGGCGAAAGCGAAAACCCTTCATGGCCTTGCCCGTGCTGGCCTTGATGGGCACATCTCCTTCGATGATTTGCACGAAATCGAAAATGACCAAGAAATCTTTAATCAGTTAACCGCCTTGTGGGGAATTGGACCCTGGACAGTCGATATGTTCATGATGTTTCAACTAGGACGTCTTGATATTTGGCCAACTGGCGATCTTGGAGTACGACGTGGTTGGGAGAAAATACATCGCCTTAAAGAACAGATCGAACCAAAAAAGCTCGATCTCAAAGGTGAAAAATTCAAACCTTACAGAAGTGTCATTGCCTGGTATTGCTGGAGGGCAGTGGACAATAAATGAAGCTACTTAGTCTCTAATAGCAGTGAGACAGAATTTATACACCAGCGTTGATCTGTCGGGACGTCATAGCCTTCACCCTCAAAAACATGACCCAGATGAGAATCACATGATGCACACCGAACTTCAGTGCGAACTCGCGGCGCCAAAGAACGATCTTCAATAAGCAGGACTGCATCGTCTTTTGTTGGCGCATAAAATGAAGGCCAGCCACAGCCGGAATGAAATTTGGTGTCACTGCGAAAGAGTTCAGCGCTACAAACTTTGCATTTGTACACCCCTACTGTTTCGGTATCAACGTACTCCCCCGTAAAAGGTCTCTCCGTAGCGCCGCGTCTTAACACGTCATAGGAAAGCGGATCTAAACGAGCACGTAATTCATCGTCATCGAGCATCGCAGGAAATGGCACACCAGTACTTGAATGGCAGTCATAACCGTTTGGATTCTTGAGTAAGTATTTCTGGTGATACTCCTCAGCGGGCCAATATTTTTCATTGGTGGCAGGAAGTATTTCGGTAACTATTTCTCCATATCCAACTTTTGATATTTCCTTGGCATATAGGTTTCGAGTCTTTGTTGCTAATTCGTTTTGAGTTTCGCTGGTTGTAAAGATTGAGCTTCGATATTGGGAACCGATATCATTTCCTTGAGCATTGAGAGTCGTTGGATCATGCATTGTCCAAAATTCTTTCAAGAGCTCCTCATATGAAATCTTCTCCCGATCGAAAGTTACCTGCACCATTTCGGCATGCCCAGTTCTACTTGTACAGACTTCTTCGTAGGTGGGATCTTCTTTGGAACCACCCATATATCCGACGCTGGTTTCAAGAACGCCATGAAGGCTCCAAAAACGGCGTTCGGCGCCCCAAAAGCAACCTGTTGCAAAATATGCGATTTCAACCATGACGGTATTCTCGCAGTGCAACGAGGAACTCGCATGCGCTGATAACCTTGGCGCTATTACCTGCGCCCCCGTAGCTCAGGGGATAGAGCACCGCCCTCCGGAGGCGGGAGCGCAGGTTCGAATCCTGCCGGGGGCACAATTCATTCTTATCTCTTTTCAAAGATGCAAAACGCACTGATGTGCATCTAACTCGTGAAAAATCTGGCCCCGAGCGAGATAAATCACCCTTTTGGCAGGAATCTCTCAGCGAATCTCCTTGTTTAACTCACAGATAGAGGAGAGAATTACACCCTTAGTGAATTTAGTGATGTACGTGATTTTTTCACCACTATCTACCTATTTTTAGGCTGCCAACGATGGCGCCCTTAAATGCCTTATGCAGAAAGGATCGGTGCGGTATGGATTGGCGACATCAATCAGCTTGCCGTGACGAGGATCCGGAGCTCTTTTTCCCCGTTGGAAATACTGGCCCTGCCATCACTCAGATCGAGGAAGCCAAGAAAGTCTGTAACCGTTGCATTGTGAAAGAGCCTTGCCTTGCCTGGGCCTTGGAGAGCGGTCAGGATGCTGGTGTGTGGGGTGGCTTATCCGAGGACGAGCGTCGCGCACTCAAACGTCGCGCTGCAAGAAACCGTGCACGTTTGATGGAGCAGAGCAACAGCAACTTCCAATCACACAACTAATTTCACTCGCGCTGCTACAGCGGAAAGGTAAGCGAGGCGCGAGTACCTGGATTTCTCTGTTCTAGAGAGAGCTTGCCTTGTAATTCATTTTCAGTCAACGTGCGCACAATCTGAAGACCCAAATTAGCTGATGCAGAAACTTCAAACTCTAAGGGCAGGCCTTCTCCGTCGTCGGCGATCGCGATCGAACACAGGGCATCATCTCTGATAATTTCAATGCTCAACAAATTTCCTTTTCGGGCCAGACCATGTTCAAGCGCATTGTGTATGAGTTCGGTAACAACTAGGGCTAATGGTGTGGCGACCCGTGGCTCAAGTGTGCCAACAACTCCAATTCTTCGAATTTCTATTTCGCTCATCCTCGGGCTTAATTCCATTGCATTGGTCACCAGGTGATCCAGCACTTCATCAAAGCCCACAGTCTCTTCCAGGCTCGTAGAGAGAGTTTCGTGCACCAATGCAATTGAAGCGATTCGTCTGACCGCTTCTTCTAGGGCAACGCGAGCACCCTCATCTTCAATTCTTCGAGATTGTAGTCTCAAAAGCGCAGAAACTGTTTGGAGATTATTTTTCACACGGTGATGAATCTCCCGAATCGTTGCATCCTTTGTTACCAATTCCCGATCGCGCCTGCGCAATTCTGTGACGTTATGCAAGAGCACAATCGCTCCGATTCGATCACTGGATTGGATTAAGGGCATGACAAGTAGATCAAGTGTCCCGCCGGCATTTTCACACTCAACTCTTCTGAGTGCTTTTCCATTGAGTGCGGTTCGCATCCCTTCTTCATGTGCATCTTGACGTGGCTTTGCGAGTGATTCGGCCACTTCGCCCAAAGAAAAACTTTCCAATTCTTTTTCCCAACCTAGGCGACTAAAGGCCGAGCGCGCGTTAGGGCTTGCATAAGAAATCACACCATTAACATCTAGGCGCACTAAACCATCACCGACGCGAGGAAGGGGGTCAAAGACGGCGATCGCATCGGGATAAGGAAATGTTCCCTCTGCAACCATTCTGTATAGATTATTTGCGATTTCGCGATAATTGAGCTCTAGTCGGCTTGGAGATCTCATGAGATCCGCATTTCGGTGGCGTGAAATCACTGCAATGACTTGTCCTTCCCACACAACAGGGATGGTCTCTTCCTTGATCATCAAATCGCCCACTTGCTCTGGCTCTGAATCACGAACAATCTCACCATTGGAAAGAGCGGCATCAATACGTCCGCGAGTACCCCAAGAAATTTCTTCCCCAATCACGTCGTGGGCAAATACCGTCGCCGCAGTGGTGGGGCGAATGTGCGCTACAGCGATATGCCCAGTGGGCCAACTCTTATTATCTTTTCGCAATGGGACCCAGAGAATGAGATCTGCAAATGAAAGATCTGAAAGCATCTGCCAGTCTGCCGTTAATTCATGAATCCTATGTAGTTGCGCAGGAAGCATCGGGTTTCGTCCCTCAAGCAATGATTCCAACGCAGACATTTCTTACTCCGTTCTTACTTGTTGTTTCCCAACCATTCCGGCAAATGCTCGGCGATTTCCTGACTGGCATACCAGGTAAGTTCGAGTTCAAGTGATTCAGCGATGAGAGCAGCATCGACTTGCGACCAAGCAATATCGGAAAGGAGTTCAACTTGATATTCATCTTCTGCGCCAGATTGCGTTGACGTTAGATTTACTGCCAGTACAAATCCTTGTGCATCTTCTGACTCTTGCATTTCTCTAGATTCCTGTGCGGCAAGGAGTGAGAGTTCAAACTCCCTCTCCTCCTCGTCAACCTCAGAATTTTCCTCAAAAAAAAGGCGCGTTGTTGCAAAAGCGGACGAGAAACCATAGGTGCCATTTCGAAGAAGCGAATCGATTTGTTCGGGCAAGACTGCAAGATAGGCGCGCATGCCCCAAGGGTATAAGAGATTACTGTGTGAGTTCGACCGCGATCTTTGCGATCGCCTTGCGTAGTCCATTCCGATCATCGACTTCAATCAGAGTTGCACGCTCGCGCTCTGCCTTCCCAGGAGCCCGCGAATCACGCGGTAAGGTGTAAATTCGTTGAGGCTTAAGCGGTGCAATAGATGCCAGAAATACTCCCTCGTCGTCGCTCCCCTTGCGCCCTGGAGCCTTCATATTCAAGAGAATGCTCACCTTGGCTTTCATGGCAATTTGAGAAAACTGTCGAACTAGTAATTCCATCCGATAAATACCTAAAACATCCGCCTTGCCAAGAAACCAGATCTCGTCGGAATGGTCACAAGCCCAGTGGTTGAGAGCCGCTGCCCATCGACGATCAGTGAGTGACTCACCAAGATCCTCTACTGTGCCAAGATCAATAATGACGTAATCAAAATCAGAGAGCGCTCGTGTCATGTACTGCTCAAGAACACGCACTCTTTCTTGTGTGATTTCACCGGCTGAAAGGTTTGGGGCAATGACTTTCCAAGAATCACCAGAATCCAATTTCCTTACACCAAGCAGCGCCGCGATAGCAGGCCTATGAACATCGCCATCTAATAGCAAAGTGGATTTACCAAGAACGCTCAGCTCCATGGCCAAATTCAAAGCTACAGTCGTACAACCCGATGCTGTCGAAGCGCCGCCCAAAGCAATTACATGAGCTCGTCTTCGACTCTCCGGTGAACTCATTCCACTTCGAAGAAGTGGCGCCCGAACGCTTCCTCGGACTATGGAGGCAAGTTCAGTGACATCTTTGGGGACTGGATGAATACCTAAATAGATTGCTGAGTCATCGCTATTTGCCGAGAATCCGATTACGTTACGAATCTTGCCTTGCCACAATGCAATTGCTGACGGCGTTATGTCAGGCAAATCAGGCGAATACACCAGGACAATATTCAAAAGAGTGAGAGCCTCACCAGATAAATAGCGTTCAAGCCCGGCCAGATCTAGAGCCCGATACACCACACTCCAACCTTGGGAAAACAGAGTTCCAGAAACGAATCCTTCAAGCTCTGAATTTGCGATGGCAGTAACAATTACAGGTAATTCGATTTCAGCCATTCACTTTCACCACGACAATCCTGCCCGTAGATGTGGCATTTAATAAAGTTAATATTTCTGCTGCATCAACAGAGATGGTCAATGAAATATCGCCCCCGAGAGTCTGACCTTTTTTGTCAATGGAAAGAAGGAAAACATGAGACAGGATGAGAATTGGCGGCCCGATACTTTGAGTCAAGGTTGAATCACCTACGTGATAGAGATTGATGATCTCCCCCGATGCCACATCACTAGGGAGATCCGAGGCGTGAATGCTGATGGGAACGGCGCTGGTTTGCAATTCACTTTCGCTCACCGTTAGCGCCGAACGAGGAATCAATTCACCAGCTGGAACATGTCGCATCACGATTGATCCGAGGGGATCTTGCCGCGCGGGAATATATAGGGCATTGAGCTCTCCGAGAGTCACGTTGGCTTCAATGAGATCGCTGGAGATGAGAGTATGGCCTGGAACTAACGTTGTGATCGCGCTCCAGACTGGCACTTTCTGATTAGCCAGACTAGAAAGAACAAATGCCGAGATAAAGGATGCAACAACGAGCGCTCCTGCTGCGACAAGCTTTGTTTGAAGTCTTCTGCTATTTCGTTTCATAAGCGTCACTAAACGACTTTGGGGCTCATTCTTAATGTGGCCCTTTAACAGTCATCCTTTTGGATGATCACGATTTCATTCCAGTAGCCGAGGCGTCCAGAGCCTGAATATCCAAGAGTCAGGACATGACAATTTATGCAATACACCCAAGAGTTATACATCAGCGCAGCGACGTGAATTTTGCGAAATCCATTTGGGATCATCCAATGTTGGATCTATACCGACCTGAAAACTCCCCAATTCCAGACCGGAAACCCCTTTTGTACTCCTTGCCCTCGATTCACGAGGAAGATTTCGACCCGGAATTTGCCCCGCAACCAACTTCGGCCAGCGAACTGCCCGATCTAAGAACGTGGACCTTTAAATTTAGTACGAGCGTCTTAGAGATCTGGGCAGCTAGGCGCCAACCAACTCAACTCTCACATTGGTGTGACCGCTTTGTGTATTCCGAACTGATCAAAAATGTTGGATCGCAGTCTGAAATCGGACACATTCGAAAACTCCACCAATGCCAACCACTCGATGGAATTGGCGAATCCGCAATGACTGTTCGATTCCAGGGGCGAATACGTTCGCTTGCGATGCGCTTTGAAGGGCTCGATCACCGATGGTTATGCACTTCGCTTACTCTTTTGTAAGCGATACGCATCTGAAAGTTGGAGCTAGGCCGCACCGTGGCAACGTTTGTACTTCTTGCCTGAACCGCAAGGACAGGGCCCATTACGAGACACTCCCGTACTTTGTACAACACCTGATTCATCTGCCGCCGAGTACTGCAACTGCACAGGTGCCTGCGGGGTCTCTAAACCTTTCGCGCTGACATCATGGGTAGATTCTTCAACGCTGACTTCCACATTGAAAAGATATCCGGCAATCTCTTCTTTGATTGCATCCATCATCGCCGAGAAGAGATCAAATCCCTCTCGCTGGTATTCCACAAGAGGATCACGCTGAGCCATTGCACGAAGGCCAATTCCTTCTTGCAAATAATCCATTTCATAGAGGTGTTCACGCCATTTGCGATCAAAGACTGAGAGCAAAACTTTTCTTTCAAGTTCACGCATAACTTCTGATCCCAAGGCCTCTTCGCGGGCGGCATAAGCTGCGACGGCATCATCAATCACTCGCTGGGCAAGAAAATCTGTATCTAGCGCTTTACGACTACCCAATTCTTTCTCTAACTCTTCAATGGTAAATGAGATTGGGTAAAGAGCCCTAAGAGCTGTCCAGAGCGTTTCTAGATCCCAATCTTCTGGGAATCCATCTGAAGTAGCAGCCTGGACATAGGCCGCCAAAGTATCTTGTAAGAAAATTTGAACTTGATCCTTAATGTCTTCACCTTCAAGAACCAAGCGACGCTCACCGTAAACAACTTGTCGTTGACGGTTTAGGACATCGTCATACTTCAAAACGTTCTTACGAATTTCAAAGTTCTGAGCTTCAACCTGCGTTTGAGCAGATCGGATTGCATTGCTTACCATCTTTGATTCGATCGGTGCATCCTCTGGAAGGCCGGCTGCCGACAAGAATCGCTCAACCATCCCAGAATTGAAGCGACGCATTAATTCATCTTGTAGGGAGAGATAGAAACGTGACTCTCCAGGATCTCCTTGGCGTCCTGAACGACCGCGTAACTGATTATCAATACGCCGAGACTCATGACGCTCAGTTCCAAGAACATATAACCCGCCGAGTGCGGTCACTTCTTCATGGGCTTTGATAACCGCTGTCTTTTGCTTTGCTATCTCATCTGGCCATGCGCTTTCGTACTCTTCAGGAGTATCTACGGGAGACAACCCGCGACGCTGTAATTCAAAGTCAGCCATGAAATCTGGGTTTCCGCCCAACATAATGTCGGTGCCTCGACCTGCCATATTTGTAGCAACTGTTACTGCTCCTACAACTCCAGCGCGCGCAATGATCGCGGCTTCACGTTCGTGATGCTTTGCGTTGAGAACTTCGTGCGGGATTCCGTTCTTACGCAAGACGGCTGAGAGTTCTTCCGACTTCTCAACGCTGACGGTGCCGACCAGCACTGGTTGGCCCTTGCGGTGGCGATCAACAATATCTTTGGCGACAGCATCGAATTTGCCGATCTCAGATTTATAGACCAAATCCGGTTGATCCACGCGAACCATTTCACGGTTGGTTGGGATCGGGACAACGCCCAGTTTGTAAATCTGATGAAATTCTGCGGCTTCTGTCATGGCGGTTCCGGTCATACCGGAAATCTTTGTATACAAGCGGAAATAGTTCTGAAGTGTAATTGTCGCAAGTGTTTGATTTTCATCTTTAATTTCAATGCGCTCTTTCGCTTCGAGCGCTTGGTGCATTCCATCACTGTAGCGTCGGCCGGAAAGGACACGTCCGGTGTGCTCATCAACGATGAGAAGTTCGCCATTCATGACCACATAATCTTTATCACGCTTAAATAATTCCTTGGCTCGAATCGCATTGTTGAGATAACCAATCAAAGGTGTATTGACTGCTTCATAGAGATTTCCAATGCCGAGTAACTCTTCAACTTTAGTAACGCCCTCTTCTAAAACACTCGAGGTGCGCTTTTTTTCATCTACTTCGTAATGCAGATCCCTTACAAGTTTACCGGCGATATTCGTGAATTCGACATACCATTTCGTGGCCTTATCAGCGGGACCGCTGATAATCAAAGGAGTGCGCGCTTCATCGACAAGAATCGAGTCAACTTCATCCACTACTGCGAAGAAGTGTTCTCTCTGAACGCAATCCTCAAGTGACCATGCCATGTTGTCACGCAAATAATCAAAACCGAATTCATTATTGGTGCCGTACGTAATATCTGCGGCATATGCAGCCCGACGCTCTACGGGATCCATAGATGCCAAGATCACTCCAACGTTCAAGCCAAGAAAGCGATGGATACGTCCCATCCACTCGCTATCGCGTTCGGCAAGATAATCATTTGTGGTGACTACGTGAACGCCTTTTCCGGCGATAGCGTTGAGATAGGAAGGAAGCGTGGCAACCAAAGTCTTACCTTCACCTGTACGCATTTCAGCAATATTCCCGCGGTGCAGTGCGGCCCCGCCCATGATCTGGACGTCATAGTGTCGCTGACCGAGCGTACGTTTAGCCGCTTCTCGTACAACTGCGTATGCCTCTGGCAGAAGTTCATCCAACGTTGAACCGTTGGCAAAACGCTCTTTAAAGGTAATAGTCATAGCGCGCAGATCGGAATCGGAAAGTTGAGAAATACGTGGTTCATGGGAATTTACCTGATCAGCAACCTTGCTCAGCTCTCGAAGTACTCGGCCCTCACCTGCACGAAGGATTCGATCTAAAAACGCTGGCATGAAATTACCTTTCTCAACCCTTGATTCACGATGCTCGGGCAAGGCCAGTGGCCATAACCCATGTGACTATCGTAGGGGCTCGGCCACACAAGCAGTAATCGCCGCCAAAACAGCAATCTGGCCCGCCCGAAGGGCGCGAGTGGCCTCAATCAAAGTAGATCCGGTAGTAACAAGATCATCAGCAAGAATGACTTCGCGAGATCGCAGTGGATTATCTAGAAGTGCCAATGAATGATGAACGTTGAGGCGACGAGATTGTGCGTCTAAGGTGGCTTGATCTTTGACGCGTCGAACATGGCCGAGCAACTGGCGCACCGGTATGGCTTGCACTTTAGCGGCTCTTTGAACTACCTCGAGATTGAAGTTTCTCCCCCGGACCCTCACAGCCTGTTTTTGTGACGGTATGGGAACGACTACGAGATTGCTTCCTAAATCTTTTACGGCTCGCGAAAGCGATAAACCCAGCGCGCTTACAACAAGCTCATCTGCAACCTTTATTCCATTTTCTTTTGCCGCTAGGAGAACTCGACTCGCTACCGGGGTGTAGATGATTGTGGAATAAACTTTAAGTCCCGCAACATGGGTAATGAGTACTTCATGCTTCCAATTGCGTAAACACACGAGACACAAAATCTCGCCTAATTTGCTGCACCCTAAACACCTCTTAGGAAATACAAGTTCGCTTAGCACGTAATCATTCTTGCGAAATTTTAAATATGTTCCCTAGATCTCAATCGTGGATGTGGAGAGATAATCTTCGGGTTGGAGTTTAATGAGCCTGGATTCAATAATCCCACCTGAATAGCGTGGCAAGGTCAAAACAAAATGCGATCCAGCGCCAGGTCGACCCCACGCTTCAAGTTCTCCGTTGTGAAGGCGTGCATCTTCAAGGGCAATGGAAAGACCAAGGCCTGTTCCACCTTTTACGCGGGCGCGCGATGGGTCACCTCTCCAAAAACGATCAAAGACGCGAAATGCATCCTCTGGATCCAATCCGATTCCATAATCGCGGATTCCCACTGCTACTGCACTTTCGCTCTGAACAATTCGAATGCGAATCAAATGGGATTGTGAATGTTCTATGCCATTGCTGAGTAGATTGCGCAAAATTCTTTCAACTCGTCTTATATCCGCTCGCACCAGCACCACATCATTTTCATGAGACCGTTCGATCACCACGCTATTTTCTGTAGCTAGAAGCGTAAGGTCTAGAACGCATCGATCAACTAGTGTGACTAAATCAAACTCAACGAGTTCAAGAACTGCAACGTCGGCATCAAATCGGCTCACCTCTAGCAAATCCTCAAGCAAGCGCTCAAACCTATCGAGTTGGGCTACCAATAATTCGGTGCTTCGGGCGATAACCGGATCGAATGAATCTCTCGCTGTATGGATCACTTCAGAGGCCATTCTCAATGTGGTTAATGGCGTTCGCAGTTCATGAGAAACATCGGAGACAAATCGTTGTTGAACATGGGAAAGCGCTTCGAGTTTCGAAATCTGCCTCTCTAAAGAGAGCGCCATCTCGTTGAAGGCAATCCCGAGTCGCGCAATTTCATCCTTGCTCGTTACTTTCATCCGCTGAGTTAAGTCTCCCGCTGTAAATTGTTCAGCTACCCTAGCCGCCTCTTGCACTGGTTTGATTGCCTGACGTACAACCAGCCACATGACTAATCCAATGAGTAGGACAAGTACCAGTCCCGCCAAGGCCAGTGAGCTCTTTACCAAATTAAGGGTTTCATTTTGATTTACTAAACTAAAAACTAAATACATTTCATAATTTCCAGCTTTGGGAATTGTAATATTTTGTCCAACAGCCAACCCAGGTATCTGATTCCCTCCTAGGTAAGAGACCGTGATTTCAGCCCACTCTGGCTTCTTACTCTTGCGTACTAGTGAGCGAAGAGAGGCTGGGATGGAACTTGGCGCGACTAAGTTTGATGTCCGCTGATAGTCATTCGCACTCTGAGGATTACTTCCCGATTGCAACAAGACAACTTCACGCCCGTTGACCGAGGATCCAATCATTGTCGTGGAATTTACTACGACATCATCAATGATCTGTTGAATTGTTTTCTCAGTCGATCCTTGGGAAAGAACGAGTCGATATTGGGCATTAAATACTGCAGATTGAGATTCAGCGATGGAGGAGTCAACTTTTACTTTGCGGATTCCGTCCGAGATTTTTGCATAAAGTGCCGACTCTGTAAGCCAGACGATTCCAAGAGAAAGGAAGACTGCCCAAAAAATTACTTTGAATGCTAGAGAGTTTCTAAAACGTGAATCCTTTACGGAGTCGGGACTTATCACGAACCGCTCGATCCTCCGGCTTTGTACCCAACTCCACGAACCGTTACTACAAGTTCGGGGCGCTCTGGATCGTGCTCTACTTTTGCGCGAAGACGCTGGACATGAACGTTAACTAAGCGTGTATCGGTTGAATGATGGTAGCCCCAAACTTCACTAAGCAGCGCATCACGAGTAAAAACTCGCCCTGGTTCCTTGGCTAGTGCAACAAGTAAATCGAATTCGAGTCGAGTCAGCGGAATGACTTTTCCACCACGAGTCACTTGATGGGCAACGAGATCTATGGCCAAATCTGCAACTGTAAGTTGTCCAGAAAGTCCAGAATTCGCACGACGCAATCGTGTTCGTATGCGAGCAACTAATTCTGAAGGGTGCTTAAAAGGCTTAATCATGTAGTCATCGGCGCCCGCTTCTAACCCTTTGACAATGTCATGGGTGTCACCTTTAGCGCTGAGCATCACGATAGGAACCATGGATTCGGCTCGTATTAATTTACATACTTCAATTCCATCTAGGCCGGGAAGCATCACATCAAGGAGAACTAAGTCGGGGGGATTGTTACGGAAGATCTCCATAACTTCATCCCCACGACTCACGAGGTCAACATCAATTCCTGCTCCGGTTAAAACGATTCCGAGCATTTCTGCAAGGTCCTGATCGTCATCGACGACCATTACCAAGGTCATTAGCTACCGTGCTCCCAAGAGTTGAGGTACATATCTTGGGCTGGGGTAAGTGTGTCGATTTCTCCGCCCAAGCTCTCCAACTTCAGCTTGGCAACTTCTTTATCAATATACGTTGGAACGTTGTGCAGTCCTGCTGGAAGATTCTTTGCTTCTGCAACGAGATACTCCGCAGTAAGTGCCTGATCCGAGAAGGACATATCCATGACCGATGCTGGGTGTCCCTCTGCGGCTCCAAGATTGACCAGACGACCTTCGGCAAGAAGGAGAAGTCGACGACCATCTGCCATGACGTACTCATCTGTCTGATGGCGAATCTTGAGATTCTTCTTCGTGGCCTTCTGCTCCAACCACGCAACATCAATTTCCACATCAAAGTGTCCAGAGTTTGCCATGATGGCGCCGTCTTTCATAACTTTGAAATGCTCTTCGCGAAGTACATCGCGGTTACCGGTGACAGTGATGAAAACATCTCCGATGGCGGCAGCATCAATCATTGGCATCACGCGGAAACCTTGCATCATTGCATCTAATGCTTTGGTGGGATCAATTTCCGTGACGATTACGTCAGCGCCCATTCCCTTGGACCGCTCGGCAACTCCCTTGCCACAATATCCAAAACCAGCGACTACAACGATTCGACCTGCCAACAAGAAGTTTGTTGAACGAAATACCGCATCCAAAGTGGACTGGCCAGTTCCGTATCGATTGTCGAACATGTGCTTTGTGTCGGTGTCATTGACGGCAATCATTGGGAACTTGAGTGCTCCGTCCTTGGCCATCTGACTTAATCGAATCACGCCAGTAGTTGTCTCTTCACAACCGCCAGTAATTCCAGAAAGAAGTTCGGTGCGAGTTGTGTGAAGGGTATTTACAAGGTCGCATCCATCATCGAATACTTGGTGTGGCGCAATATCAAGTGCTGCATTGATGTGTGAGTAGTAACCATCACGATCAACAGCATTGCGAGCGAAGACGCTAATTCCAAATTCATGCACGAGGGCTGCAGCAACATCATCTTGAGTTGATAATGGGTTAGAGGCACACAATGCGATTTCGGCGCCGCCAGCTTTGAGAGTGCGCATCAAGTTTGCAGTCTCTGTAGTCACATGCATACATGCGGCGATTCGTACTCCACTAAATGGTTGGCTCTTAACAAAACGTTCACGAATTTGCGCCAGCACTGGCATGTTTCGTTCGGCCCACTCAATGCGCTTGCGACCTTCGGCCGCTAAAGACGCGTCGGCGATATCGTGTGCAGGGACGGTGGTTACGGCTGAATTCATGAATCGACTCCTTGATGGCCTGATCATTGGTCTGGCTGATAGAGGCTTAGATTACCGTGAAGAAGAGCATTCGGCACATTTCAACCGCGAATAAGGGCCAATAGGTCTGCTTGCATGCGAGCCAATTTGGCTTGAGTCTTAGCTTCTACATTGAGTCGCAGCAAAGGCTCCGTATTTGAGGAGCGAACATTAAACCACCACGTTGGCGTGTTAATGGTGAGACCATCAAGGTGATCGATCGTGGCATCTTCTTTACTTCCAAACTCCGATTCCAGTAAGGCAAGGATTGTTGTTGGGTCGCTGACTTTGGAGTTGATTTCTCCACTGGCAAAATATCGCTGATAGGGCTTGAGAATTTTGGAGAGCGAACTCGTCGATTCGCCCAATGCCGCAATTGCATGAAGCGCCGCGAGCATGCCTGAATCTGCACACCAAAAATCCTTGAAGTAGAAATGGCCTGAATGCTCTCCACCGAAAATCGCGCCCGTCTCTGCCATCATTGACTTGATATAAGAATGTCCGACTCTGCTACGAAGCGCCTTGCCACCGCTCTCTTCTACGATTTCGGCAACTGCGCGCGATGAAATCAAATTGTAAATAATGCTCGAACCAGGGTGCTTGGCTAATTCACGTGATGCAATAAGCGAGGTCAGATCTGACGGATTTACCATCTCTCCCTTTTCGTCGACAAGGAAGCAGCGATCTGCATCTCCGTCAAAAGCAAGGCCAATATCAGCTTTGTGCTTGAGCACCGCCTTTTGAAGATCCTTCATATTTTTGGGATCAATGGGGTTTGCTTCGTGATTGGGAAATGTTCCGTCAAGTTCGAAAAATAATTCAATAACTTCGGCGTTCAAACGAGAAAAAACTTCAGGCGCCGTGTAACCACCCATGCCATTTCCTGCATCGATAACAATCTTTAGCGGCCGAATCTCGGAGACGTTAACAAGAGAGAGAAGGTGCGTGACGTAGTCAGAGACCATGTTCTGTTGCTTTTCAATTCCCATGTTCCGCATAGGAATTGGGCTACCTTCGTTGACAAAACGCTCAATAATCTGCAAACCCGATTCTTTGCCAATGGGTTTTGCGCCACTCTTGCATAATTTAATGCCGTTATATTCTGCTGGATTGTGGCTTGCTGTAAACATTGCTCCAGGAAGATTGAGTTTGCCCGATGCAAAATACAACATATCTGTGGAAGCTAACCCAATTCGAATAACATCCATGCCATTGGACATTGCACCAGCAGAAAAAGCCTCTGCCAATTCCGGAGAAGATGGGCGCATGTCTTCCCCAATAACAATGGTGCCAGGTTCGCGCTCAAGTTCTAGGAATCGAGCAAAAGACAATCCGACCGCGAATGCAAAATCTGGAGTGATCTCTGATTCAACAAGACCGCGAATGTCATAGGCTTTAAAAATATCTGGAACTGTTGTGTCCGTCATAACTAGGAAGGTACCGCACGCAGATGTCCACGTCGCCCGAGATCGGCATGTGCAGATTTCGTCGGAGACTCGCCAGGAACGTTATTGGCCACTTCCCTGACTGCATCAGCAATGGCCATCAAGTCATCGTGAGATGGGCCATTTTCTGAGGGGTCAAGTTGTTGGCGGATCACACTCCAACCATTTGGGACGGTAAGCCTCTCGGCGTGGACGGCGCACAAGTCGTATGCGTGCGGTTCGGCAAATGTAGCCAACGGACCAACAACAGCAACGGAATCGGCATACACATACGTCAGGGTCATGACGGCTTTTTGCCGACACCCGCCGCGAGAACAACCGCGACCCGTGCGTATTGATGATGACATGTACTTAAGATTAGTGGGCGAAGAGGTTCTTTTC
>Ga0194037_1000439_pt1 | contig 32379 bp, 25 predicted proteins | sample JunL306m_MetaG_FD_148653 | JGI IMG/M metagenome (GOLD analysis project Ga0194037, IMG submission 148653) | Anoxic zone freshwater microbial communities from boreal shield lake in IISD Experimental Lakes Area, Ontario, Canada - Jun2016-L304-6m | ecosystem: Environmental > Aquatic > Freshwater >...
GCTGGCACGGGCAAGGAAACCCCGGTGTCAGGGGCAAATGCGAGCATGAGGGTTTCCAGGGCGGGGTTCACGCGCGGAGTCTTAACGGAACCCGCCGCCACCCGCCACCCTCGATCGCGCGCCCGGTAAATTAGCCGGGCGCCACCTGCCCGCCCCCGGGAAATGAGATCGCCTCGCGGCCGGGATTGGTTTTCACTCCGGCCGTGACCGCTGCCGTGAAATCCTGTGTGCTGGCTGCCCGCCCGAAGACCTTGCCCGCCGCCATCGTGCCGGTGTGGGTCGGGTGCGTGCTGGCATGGAAACTCAGCGGCGCGTTCGACCCGCGGCTCGCGCTCTGGACGCTGCTCGGCGCCATCACCATCCAGATCGCCACAAATTTCTTCAACGATGCCATCGACGCCCGCAAGGGCGCGGACACCGAGCGGCGGCTGGGTCCGGTGCGGGTCACGGCGTCGGGCCTGCTGCGGCCGCGGGCGGTGATGGCCATCGCGGCGGGTTTCCTGGCTATGGCGGCGGTCTGCGGGGTGTTTCTCTATCAGGCGCGCGGCTGGCCGATCGTGGCGATCGGTCTGCCCTCGTTGTTTCTGGCATACGGCTACACCGGCGGGCCGTTTCCGCTGGCCTACCGCGGCCTGGGCGAGGGGTTTGTGATCGGCTTTTTCGGGTTGGTCGCGGTGGCGGGCACGGTGTTCATCCAGACCGGCGGCTGGCCGGGCGCGGCGCTGTTGTTAGGACTGCAGGTCGGCCTGCTCTCGGCGGTGCTCATTTCAATCAACAACTTGCGCGACCGCGAGGAGGACGCGACCACCGGCAAGCGCACCCTGGCGGTGCGCTTCGGGCCGCAAGTGGCGGCGGCCCTGATCTTCCTGGAGATCCAGCTGGCGGTGGTCGCCGGGCTCGGGTGGGTCGCCCTCGGCCACGCGCCGCTGTTAGCCGCGAGCGCGCCGGTCGTTTTGTTAGGCTGGTGGATCCTGCGGGGCGTGCGCACGCTGCCGCCGGGCCCGGCCTTCAACCGCCTGCTGGCGCTGGGCGGCGTGCAATTGCTGCTGTTCGCGGTGGTGTTGCATGCCGCGGCGATGATCGATTGACCCTTATGACTGCTACTGATCCCAAACCACTGATCTCGCGCTACCGCCTCAAGGCGCGCGGGCTGCTCAACGCGCTGACCCGCCGCCGCGACTTCGAGGGCGCGCTCGTCCAGATCGATGGAGGATTCGGCTGCATCCACCCGTGGCCGGAGTTGGGTGACCCGCCGTTGGAGAAATGTCTGGCGGATCTGGCAGGTCCGCGCCGCTGGCCGATCGTGCGCCGGGCGGTGCGCTGCGCCGAGTATGACCGGGTGGCGCGCGCCTTCGAGCACTCGTTGTTTGAGGAAATGGAAGTCCCGCAGAGCCACGCCACGCTCGTTAAAATGACCCCCTCGGATGTGGCGGCCGCGGTGGCCGCGGGCTTCACCACCATCAAACTCAAAACCGGGCGCGATCCCGCGGCTGAAACCCGCTTCCTCGATGCCATGGCGGCGGAATATCCGGCGCTGAAATGGCGCCTGGATTTCAACGAGGCGCTGGAGTCCGCCGAGGCGGTCGCGTTTCTGTTAGCGCTGGCGGCCGCGACCCGCGCCGCGATCGACTTCGCGGAGGACCCGTGCCCGTATGCGGAGTCCGCCTGGAGCGACCTTCACCGGCAGACCCGGGTGGCCCTCGCCGTCGACCGTGAGGCCTCCACGCTCAGCGCGGCGGCGCAGGTGATGGTGATCAAACCGGCCATCGACGAGCCGTTTTTGCTGGCGGAGGCCGCGCTTCAGTACCGCCAGCGGGTGATTCTAACGAGTTACATGGACCACCCGGTCGGTCAGACGTTCGCCGCCTGGGAGGCGGCGCGCCTGGAGTTGCAATTTCCCGGCCTGGTCGGGTTGTGCGGCTTGCAGACCCACCACCTGTTTGAGGCCGATGCGTTTTCGGAAATGCTCGGCCCGTGGTCGCCGGAGTTTCATGTGCCCGACGGCCTGGGACTGGGCTTCGACGACCTGTTGGACGCACTGCCATGGACGCGTCCCTGCTAACAAGCGCGCCGTTTTGGGAGGACTCCGTGCCGCTCGCGGCGGGAGGCTTTCCGGGGGCATTGCCCGCGTTGCCTGAACTGCGCGGTCACGTCCTGTTTGCCACGTCCGGCAGCTCGGGCACGCCGAAGTGGATCGCTCTATCCAAGCCCGCGCTGCGCGCTTCCGCGGCGGCGGTCAACCGCCACCTTGACGTCACCCGCTCCTGCTGCTGGGGCCTTGCTCTGCCGCTCCATCATGTCGGCGGCTTCGGCGTGGCCGCCCGCGCGTTCGAGGCCGGCTGCGCGCTGCGCGAATTCGCCGGCCGCTGGGACGCCGCCGCCTTCGCCCGCTGGCTGGCGGCAACCCAGGTGACCCACACCACGCTGGTGCCCACCCAGGTCCACGATCTGGTGGCCGCCCGCCTGCCCGCGCCCGCCACGCTGCGCGCCATCGTCGTCGGCGGCGGACACCTCGACGCGCCCACCGGCCAGGCCGCGCGCGCCCTCGGCTGGCCGGTGCTCGCCAGTTACGGCATGACGGAGGCCGCCTCGCAGATCGCCACCCAGAGGCTGGCCTGCCTGACGGAAGTCTATCAGCCGTGGCCGCTGCCGCTGCTGCCCATCTGGCGGGCGGAGACCACCCCGCAGGAGCAGCTTTGCCTGGCCGGGCCGGCCTTGTTTTCCGGCAGGCTGGTCCGGGAGGACGACCGCCGCTGGGTGTTTCAAGCACGCGGCGCGCCCTGGCATCAAACGGCCGACCGGGTGCGGCTGGAGGACGGCTTTCTAACACCACTGGGCCGCGCCGACACCCAGGTCAAGGTGTTGGGCGAGCTCGTGGATCCGGCGATGATCGAACGCGAACTCGCCGCTCTCGCCAACGGCCGGCTCGCCCCCGGCAGTTTCGCGGTCGTCGCCGTCCCGGACGCCCGGGCGGAGCACGTCTTGGTGCCGGTGTTTGATGCCGCCGTCGCTCAGGAGACCATCGCCGCGGTGTTGTCAGCTTACGCGGCGCAAGCGCCTGGGTTCCGCCGCCTGCGGCCCGCCGTGGTCCTCGACCCGTTCCCCCGCAGTCCGTTAGGAAAACCGCGGCGGGCGGATATGGTCGCCGCGGTGGCCGGGTCACGCTAGGGTCGGGACCTGGGCGGGTCACGGAAGAATACGGCACCGCCAAGTGCGCCAAGGAAGGTGAGGTTATTTCGTTAGCAAATCCACCTTGGTGGCAACATGGCGCGCTTGGAGGCCCCGGCTTCGATTTTCGGCTCGCGCCCGCCGGCAGCCGGACGGATCAGGGTTGACGCGTCAGGCGTGGCCGCCAAGCTGGCGGCACGATGATTGCAAGACTGCGCGGCAAAGTGCTTGAGGCCTATCCGAACCGGCTGGTAGTGGACGTCCACGGCGTCGGTTACGAGGTGATGGTGCCGCTCTCCACCTTTGACCGGTTGCATGCGGCCGAGGGGTTGGAGGTTGATTTGCGCACCCACCTGCATTTCGGCACGGCTAACCAGCCGGGTCAGAAGTTGTTCGGGTTTGCCACCGAGGAGGAGCGCGATGTGTTTCTGATGCTTATCGAGCGCGTCAGCGGCATCGGCCCCGCCGTCGCCCTGGCCGTGCTCAGCGGCATGCCCGTCGCGCAATTCAAAAGCTGTGTGGTCGCCGGCAACGCCGTCGAACTCACCCGCATCAAGGGCGTCGGCAAAAAAACCGCCGAGCGCATCGTCCTCGAGCTCAAAGACAAGGTCGGCGTGACCGACACCTGGCAGGACGCCGCCGCCGGTGCCGTGAGCGCGTCGGCCGCGGATGCCGAACTGGCGCTGCTCGCCCTCGGCTACAAGCAAGTGGATGCCCGCAAGGCGCTGCGCAAGGTGCTCGCCACGGATCCCGCCGCGCCGGTTGAGGCCCTGGTCCGCGGCGCGCTGCGGGTGCTGCAAGGCTGACGGCGAATCCGATCGCATCAGCCCCCAAACCCGCTCACCCGAGCCAAACCGTCAGCCGGTTCCCCGCGTCCGCCAGGCCGCGGGTGAACGCGTCCATGGGGATGCGGGCCGCGCCGGGTCGATACGGGTTGGGGTCGCGGGTGAACGCGAGTGGCGCGCCGTTGAGGTCCACCGCCACGGGCCCACAGCCCGCGCCCGTGATCCGATAGAGCACCTCGACCGGATGGCCGGCCAGATCCAGGGTGACGGCCAGTCCGTCGAGTGCGGCGGGAATCACCGGGTCCACCACCAGGAACGCCTGCTCGAGGCGCAGGCCCAACAGGCACTGACGGATCAGTCGCACGCTGATGCCCGCGCCGCTGGAATAGACCCGCCAACCGCCTTCCAGCGCCACCTCGCCGCGCCGCACCTGGTCATACTTTTCGAACGCGGCGTAGCGGTCGGCGAACGCCGGGTCCGAACTCGAGTAATAACAGTTGCTTTGGCGCAGGGCGGCGGACGGCACCAGCTCGCGCACGCCGATCGGGTTGGCCTGGCACAGCGCGTGGAAAAACCGCTCCGCGTCGCCGAAGCGCGCCAGCGCCTCGCAGTAGCGCAGGTGGGCGTGCATGTACATGATGCCGATCTCGCGGCCGAAATAACTGGCGCTTTCCGCCCGCTGGAAATACGTCTGCGGGCCGCCGTGATAGGCCAGCGGCCGGTCGAACAAATGGGCGCCGTCAGGACCTAGCAGGTGTTGCCGGATCAGGGCGAGGTGGGCCTCCGCCTGGCGGGGCGTGAACATGTCGTTGATGATGGCGTGGATCATCGGCAGCACGCTGTAGGACAAACCGGTGGCGCCGTCGCGCGGATGGAGCAGTGGTTCGATTTTCCCGTCCGGATGGAAATAGGCCAGCCCGGCCACCACCCCGTCGACCACCAGCACGCGCTGGAACTCGTCGAGGATGGCCGCGGCCAGGGTGTCGAAGTGGAGCGCGCGCGCGGCCTGGCCGAGGTGGCGGAACGCCTCCGCCAGGGCGCGGCATGTCTGATAGTTGAGGGTCACCGTCCACGAGCTGCACAGGTGTTCGCGCATGTCGGGGCGCACCGGTTGCAGGGAATCATTCCAATCGCCATGGCCGTAGGCGGCGAGGCGGGTGCCGGCGATGACCCGGCGCGCCAGCAAGTCCAGCGCGCGCTCGGCGTGCTGCCACACGGTGGCCGTTGCGGCGGCGGCGTCGCCCGCGGGATCGAAAAACGGCAGCGGCTCGTCCAGCAAGCCGGCGTCGCCGGTGGCGCGCAGATACTGGGCGAGGGCCAGCACCGGCCAGTAGACGATGTCGCCGTGGGAATCGTCGGGCCGGATGTTGCGTTCGCGCTCGAAAAACATGAACCACTGCGGCCAGTCGCCGTCGGGGTTCTGCTGGCGGAACACCCGGCATAACAGATCGCGCGCCGGCGCGAAGCGGCCCAGCGCCAGCAGCAATTCCAGCGGTCCCTGGCAGACATCGCGGGTCCCCCAGCCGCCGCCGGAATACTGTTCGAGTCCGCGCGGCGAGAGGTAATGGACCAGCGCGTTGTGAATGAACCAGGGGAAGATCTCGGCGATGCGTCCGGCGGCGGCGGCCAGCGGGCTGGACGGGGGCGCGGTGACCCGCAGCCGGCAGTCCGTGCCCTCCCAGAAATCCGCGGCGGGTTGGGCGGCGGCGGCGACCAGGCAGCCTTCGATCACCACCCCGGCAGTTAGAGCGGGTGCGGTCACCAGGCACAGAAACGGTTGAGCGCGCGAGATCCCGTCGTCGAACAGCAACTCGTCGCCCCCCGTGGTTTCCACCACCGTGCCATCCGCCGGGGTGATCCGGAAGCCACCCTCGGGAAAGCGGCGGCCCACATCGCTGTCGGGAACGGCGCGGACGAACACCCCGTGGCCTTCCGGGGTGCGCCGGACCGGAATCGCGCCGCTGCCATCGTCGCCGTTGATCGCCACGTGATGGGAAATGAGCAGCCTGAGCGGCGGACCTTCCAGCACCGAAACCGCCAGGCGCAGCGCGGGCCGGTCGGCCGGCGCGGACGCCACCACCTCGATCACGCCGGCGCGGTGCTGGTAGATCCAGCGGCAGGAATCCACCGCCATTTCAAAGGCCGAGGGCACGTCGAGCAGCTGCCACCCGCCCTCCAGTTCCACGAAAACCCGCTGGCCGTGGCTGCGGAACAGCCCGAGGTAGCTGTGGCAGGTCGAGAGCAGGCGGTTGATGCTCACATGCCCCTGGGTGACCATCGAATGAAAGACCCCGGCCATCCAGGCGGTGGAGGTGAGGGCCGCCTCCTCGGGTGTTAGGGAGCCGCCGCCGCGCAGCACATGACCGTGCGGCCGGAGCACCCGCAGTTCCTTGGCTTTCAGCACCACATGACTGCGCGCGCCGGTGAAAAACGACAACCGCCGGCCATGTTCCTCCTCGGGGTGGCGCGCCTCGGGGCCGAACCACGCGCGCGTGGACGCGTCATCCAGCTCCAGCGCATCTAACAACGGCGCGGTGGTGAATCGGCTGGCTGCCGGCCGCGCGCGGGTGCCGCTCAGTGCTTGCCACGGCGGCGCGATCGCTTCCGGCAGGGCCAAGGTGGCGTCGATCAAACCCAGATCCGCCACCGTCGTCGCCGCCGGCTGGTCGGCTGCAAAGCACCCGAAAAACCCCCGTCGGGATACCGCGCCTGCGGCCAGCACCAGCCGTTCGTCCTGGATGGCCACCAGCGCATGCTCGTGCTGGAGCCGCGTGCCGGGCAACCCGTCGGTTAGACCGATAGGTTCCGCGCCCGCGCGAGTGGCGAGCCCGTGGAACTGCAGCGCGTCGGTGGCATAGCTCACGGCCCGGCCGAGCGAGCCGATGGCCGTCCACGGGTAGTGCCCGCCCATCGACTGGTTCTGGCGCGAGGCGACCACCACCCCGCGCTGGGCGTGCTCCAGCGGCGTATGGTCGAGGTATTGGCTCACATAGTATTCGTTGAGTCGCACCGCGCCGTAATGGGCGAGCGCCAGATCCTGGGTCAGGATCAGATCGCAAGTGGCCGCGGCGGTGCCGGTATTTTCCAGTTCCACATGCCAGAACCACGCCGCCGCGGACTGCGCCAGCACCAGTTCCAGCCGGAATGTCAGGTCCCGCCACGTCCCGCTGGCCACCATCCCCGCGTCGCGGACCTCATAACAGGCCGGGCTGGCGGGCCCCAGCAACGGAATGGTTTCCATCACCACCCCGTGGTGCCGCAGATAAATGTTGGCTGGGCCGCCCTCGGCTTCGTTGCCGAGGAACAGGTTGAGCATGATCTCGCCGTGGTCCAGCCGCCGGATCGATCCGTTGGCATTGAGCTCGACACTCAGGCCCGCCGGGCTGGCGACACGGGCCGGGAAACTGACCGAAGGCGGGCTTGGAGCATTCATGGGATGAGGCTGGCTTGCCGCCGGCTCATCTAGCAACTCAAATCGCCCAGATCGCCGCGCTCCGCCCCGGTCGCTTCCTGGTGGAGGCTCCACTTGCCCCCGGCCCGGAGTTCGAGGCGGAAGTCATAACGCAGCCGTGCTTCACCGTTGTGGGCGAGAATGACCACGCCGATGCCCTGGGCGATGAGCATGTCGAGGATCGAGGCGATCTTGGAGGTCGGCAACGAACTCCCCGGCCGGTCGAGAAACACAAACGCCGGGCGCGCCAGAAACAGCCGGGCGATCGACAACAAATGCTGCTCGCTGATCGAAAACGCCTCGTCCCAATCCTTGTCCGCGCCGAGACCGCCCGCGTGCTCCACCGTCTCCTCAAGTCCCAACTTGCGCAGCACGGCGAGGATTTCAGAGTCCAGCGTCACGGATTCCATGCCGGTGCGCAGCAGGACGTCGCGCAGGGTGCCGGGCGGCAGATAGGGCCGCTCCGGCAGAAACATCAGGTCTTCCAAGCCGGGCCGCACCATTTTCCCTTCGCCGCACTCCCACAAGCCGGCGGTCACCCGGAACAGGGCGATGCTTTGCACATCGTCGTCACTGCTGACCAGCCACTTGGAGGCCGGTCGAATCTCCAGATTCAAGTTCTCGATGAGCACTGTGCTTTTATCCGTAGAGTGGATTGTCACGTTCTCATACGCGACCCGGTCCGGTTGTTCCTCGATCTCGATCCGGCAATACTCGACGTTGTGGGCCCTGCCGATCGCCTCGCTGAGCAGATGCAGCCGCGCGGTCACCGCCGTGAACGCCGAGATCGACTGGAACTGGGTCACCACCAGCGAAAAGGCCCCTAGCAGCGTGGCGAAGGCCATCGTCGCCTGGGTGATCACCCCGAACTCGACGTGGCCGCCAATGAACATCGGCGCGATGATCAGCGCCGGAATGATCTGGATGAAGTAGTTGTATCCGTTGGTGAAAAACCCGAGGTTGCGGTTGATCCGGATGAGCCGCCGGAAGTTGTTGGTCAGGTCGTTGAGGCGCTTTTTCAAGCGCGCGCGGAACCGGCCTTCGCGATGCGCCAGGGCGATGGATTCGGAGTTTTCCCGGACATGGATCAGTTCGGCGCGGAAATTCGCCTCCATGTCGAGCTGGTTATAGTTCAGGCGGATCATCCGCTTGCCTAACCACACCGTGATCAGCGAGCCGCAAAACGCGTAAACCACCGCCACGCAAAACAGGAACGGGCTGATGCTCCACAACACCCCGGAGAAGGAAATCGCGGTGAGCGTGCCATTGAGCAGCAACAGCAGGAACGACAGGGTGGTGGTGGTGAAGGCCTTGATGTCCTCCGCGATTCGCTGGTCGGGATTGGCCACGCCGGTGGCGCTATCGAGTTTGAAGTAGGCGCGCTGGCTGAGATAGGCGTCGGTGAGGCGCCAGGTCAGTTGTTCCCGCCACAGGATGCCGAGGCGCTCCTCGGTGAATCGATAGAACGCCAGCACCACCGACGAGCAGATGAAGATCATCGCATAGAGCAGGGTCTGGGACTCGAACGCCGCCAGGTTCTTGTTCTCGATGGCGGTCATGAATTCCCGGCCGACGTAGCTGTTGAGGACGTTCAAGCCGTTGATGCCGATCATCATGACGACCAGCATCGCCGCGAACCACATCGCTTTGGGTCCTTGCTCGGACTTCGCCAGCATTTGGAGCGCGCCGCGAAAGCGCTTCCAGGTATCGCGAATGATTTGTTTTTTATCCGTGGGCATTGAACCGTGACAAGAGTTCGTTCACCGGCCCGCTTATCCGGAAAGATCAACGATCTCTCGGGCGGATGAAGCGCAAAAAACCGCGCCATTGCAAAGACAATCCGCAGCCCCCAGGAGAAACCTGGTGCGCTGCCATAGGGTGGCCGCGAGCCCCGTGTAATCCTGGTGTTTCTTGAATTGCCTCGGGATCGGGTCCTGGCCATGCTCCGCGCATGTTCGCCCGCACCGGGATGCTGCTCGTTGTTTCCGGCCCTTCGGGGTCGGGCAAAACCACGCTCTGCCGCCGCCTGGCGGATGCCGGCGAGGCCCGCTATTCGATTTCCTGCACCACCCGGCTGCCGCGGCCGGGCGAAGTGGACGGCACCGACTATCATTTTCTGAGCCAGGGGGAATTTGCGCGCCGGCAGCAGGCGGGCGAATTTCTGGAGCACGCGGTGGTGCATGGCAATTGTTATGGATCGCTGCGCTCGGAGGTGCTGTCCGATCTGCACTCCGGCATGGATGTGGTGATGGACATCGATATTCAAGGTGCCAAACAGGTCAGGAATTGTGCGGACCCGGACATCCGGCGGGCCGCGGTCGAGCTGTTCGTGATGCCGCCGAGCGAGGCCGAGCTGCGCGCCCGGCTGTCAGGACGGGGCACGGAGAGCGCGGAGAGCCTGGCCTTGCGGATGGCCAACGCGCTCGACGAGATGCGGCATTGGACCGACTACACCTATGTCCTGCTGTCTTCCACCCGCGAAGCGGACTACGCGCGGTTCCTGGCGTTGGTCACCGCGGAACGGATGAAAGTGTCGAGGATCAGTCCTCCAGCGTGCTGATGTCGCCCTCGGGCAAGCCTTGGGCGCGGGCCTTGAGCAGGCGGCGCATGATTTTGCCGGATCGCGTCTTGGGCAGCTTGTCGATGAAGCGCACCTCCTCGGGGCGGGCGATCGGGCCGAGATGATGCGACACGTGCTGGCGCAGTTCCTCGCTCAGGTCTTCGGTGGGCGAGTAATTCGGGTTGAGCTGGACGTAACAGAAGATGACCTGGCCTTTGACTTCGTGCGGCAGGCCGATGGCCGCGGATTCGGCCACCGCCGGATGGGTGATGAGCGCCGATTCCACTTCCGCCGTGCCCAGGCGGTGCCCGGAGACTTTGATCACGTCATCGACGCGGCCAATGATCCAGAAGTAGCCATCCTTGTCGCGGCGGGCGGAGTCGCCGGTCATGTATTTGCCAGGATACTTGCTCCAGTAGGATTGGACGTAGCGGTCGTCATCCCCATAGATGGTGCGCAGCATCGCCGGCCAGGGGTTTTTGAGCACCAGGAACCCTTCCGCGCCGTCGGCCACCGGGTTGCCTTCCTCATCGACGATTTCCGCTTCCTGGCCGAAGAACGGCCGGGTGCCCGAACCGGGCTTGAGCGGCACGCACGGGGTCGGCGTGATCATGAACGAGCCGGTTTCGGTCTGCCACCAGGTGTCCATGATCGGGCATTGGCCCTTGCCGATGATTTCATGGAACCACTTCCAGGCTTCCGGGTTGATCGGTTCGCCGACCGAGCCGAGCAGGCGCAGCGATGACAGGTCGTGCTTGTTGGGCCAGGCGTTGCCGAAGCGCATCAGGGCGCGGATGGCGGTGGGGGCGGTGTAGAAAATCGAGATGCCGTAGCGCTCGATGAGCTGCCACCAGCGGTTCGGATAGGGATACGACGGTCCGCCCTCGAAGATGAACGCGGTGGCACCGGTGAGCAGCGGTCCGTAGATGATATACGAGTGGCCGGTGATCCAGCCGGGGTCGGCGGTGCACCAGAAGCGGTCCTCATCGGTGATGTCGAAAACGTATTTGAGGGACGAGTAGGTGCCGACCATGTAGCCGCCATGGGTGTGCATGATGGCCTTGGGCGTCCCGGTCGAGCCCGAGGTATACAGAATAAACAGCGGGTCTTCGGCGTCCATCACCTCCGTGGCGCATTTGCCGTTGGCTATCGGCAGCGCGCACAGGTCGTGATACCAGTGGTCGCGCATCGCCTCCATCGGCACCTCATGGCCGGTGCGGCGCACCACCACCACATTTTCCACGGACGGGCAGTGCCGCAGCGAATCGTCGACGATGCGCTTGAGCTCCACCAACTTGCCGTTCTGGAGGCTGCCGTCGCAGGTGATGACCAGCTTCGAGTGGCTGTCGGCGATGCGGCCCTGAAGTGCGTCCACTGAGAAACCGCCGAAAACCACCGAGTGGATCGCGCCAATCTTGGCGCAGGCCAGCATGGCGAAGACGATTTCCGGCACGCGGCCCATGTAGATGGTGACGCGGTCGCCTTTGACGATGCCCATCGCCTTGATGATGTTGGCCATCCGGCAGACCTCGCGGTTCAGCGAGTAATACGAGAACGTGCGGTCGCTCTTGCCGTCCTCGCTCTCCCAGATGAGGGCCAGCTTGTTTTTCCGATAGGTCTTGAGGTGGCGGTCCACCGCGTTGTGGGCGATGTTGACCTTGCCGCCGGTGAACCACTTGAAAAACGGCGCGTTGGAGTCGTCGAGCACCTGCTCCCAGGGCTCGAACCATTCGAGTTCGGCGGCTTCCTTGGCCCAAAACCCCTGCAGGTCGGTGCGGGCGAACTCGGCCAGGGCGTCCCAATCCTTGACCGCGGCCTGGGCGACCACCTCGGCTGACGGATAGAAAACTTCACCTTCCATTGGGGTTTTTGATGCGGGCATGGGGATTGGTCGAGTTGGAATATCCGCCCAACCTACTTGGATTTCTGTTGGACGCAAATGGAAAAGTCCCGACTGGCCAATCCAGCGGCAATCCCCACCCGGACCGGAGCGTCAAGCTCGCGGGCATTCTGCCCAATACTGTTGGCTTAGTCAGTTCAGAAACCGGGCAGGGAAAAGGCGGCGGGCAGAATGCCTGCGCCACGGTGGTCCGGGCATTCTGCCCGCCGCCTCTCTTCCCTCCCATCGACTAGGCGACTAACCGAATCGTATCGGGCGTCCCGCCTGTGGGTGAGCCGGGATCGCCCGGGAAAGTCACCGGACGAGTTCCGCGTAAACCGCGACGGTCGCGCGGCACATCGAGTCGAGAGTGAACGGCTCGAGCACCGGCGCGGGGCGCGGCCGGGAGCGGATCACGGCTTGCGCGGCCTGTGCCAGCCGGTGGGGGTCGCCCAAGGGCACGCGGCCGGCGGGGAACAAGGAGCCGAGCAATTCGCCAACGCCGCCGCAATCGTAGCCGACGACGGGCTTGCCGAGGGCCAGGGCTTCGAGCACGGTGCGGCCGAACGACTCCGGCTGTTGGGAGAGCGCGCAGACCAGGTGGCTGACCGCCATGACCTCGCGGATATCCGGCCGGTGGCCGAGGAAGGTGATGTCATCGGCGAGGCCGAGCGTAGCGACGAGGTTGCGGAGCTCGCCCAGATAGGCGCGTTTTTTCGGGTGGGTATCGCCGGCGACGAGACCGTGGGCGGGAATTCCGGCGGCCTTCAAGGCCCCAATCAGAGCGAAGAAATCCTCATGGCCCTTCAATCGCGTGATCCTGCCGGGCAGCAGCAGCACGCATTTGCCGGCCAGGGCGGGCTGTTCTAGCCGCCAGCGGGCGAGCCATTCCGGCGCGGGCTGGAAGTCCGCGTGGTAGCGGTCCGGCTCAATGCCGCGGGGAATGACCCGGATGAGGGTTGCGTCGGTTAGCGGATAGTTTTCCAGCACGTGGCGTCTGGCGCTTTCCGACACGGCAATAACCCGCTCCCCTTGGGTCATGATCGCCGAATAGGCACTCACCGAGTGCAAGCCATGCACGGTGCTGACCAAGCGCGGACGGGTGGCCGGATCCATTCCGCGCCACGCCAGCCAGGCGACCCACCCGGGGACGCGCGAACGGATGTGCAGGATGTCCGGCCGTTCGCGGGCGAGAAACCGCCGCAGCGGCCAGACCTGCAGCAAGGTGGCCGGGCTTTTGCGGTGCACCGGCATCAGCTGGTGGCGCGCGCCGGCCTGTTCGAGGGTCGCCACCAGGCGGCCGCCGTTGGAGATCACAATCGCTTCATGGCCGGCACGGACCAGATGCCCGGCAAGCTCGAGGGTGCCGCGCTCGACGCCGCCGGCATTCAGTTCAGGCAGAATCTGGACGATTTTCATGGCAATGAAAGCACGGGCACGGCCACGCGGCGGGCGGCATCCGTGAGCGCCTCGGAGGGCCCGGTGGTGAGGATGAAATCCAGCGGCAAGGCGGCGGACTCATCGATGGAGCGAATCGATTGCAGCAAGGTGGCGCGATCCGAGCCAGCGCCAACCGGGTGCACCCGCGTGGAAGCCGGCAGCCACCCAGGCAAAGCGCGGCCGGCCGGGAGTGCCACTTCATACACCACATCCGGATGGGTCCATGCTTCCGGCAGCTGCCAGTCGCTGGCCGCACCCGCGAGCCAAATCAAGACGCGGTGCGGCTTGTCCCCACGCGCGGTGGCCGACCCCAACCAGTCTTGAATCGTCTCGGGTGGGCGGACATACAATTTCCACCGCTCCTGAAACCAAAACACATCCAGCGGCCCGGCGCGCATCGCCCGTTCGAGCGCGACCATGCAATTGGCCGTCGTGGGCGGCGATTCCACCGGCATGAACACCGCCTGCCATTGTCCCGGCTTCACCGTGGTCACCGCCAGCGCGAGCACCACGCTCTTCGAGCGCCGCGCCAACAGGCTGGGCAGCGGACTGACGCGGGTGAGCCGGCCGAAGAAGCTCACCGCCTCGCCATGGACACCCACTCGTTGGTCAGCCAGGATTCCGACAATGCCGCCCTGACGGAGGAAGCTGGCGACGTGGAGCGGATTGTCGCGTTTGGAAAACATGCGGGTGCCATCGGCCTGGCGGCGCTTGAGGACCTGTTCGTCCAATAGCGTGTTGTTGAGCGGGCGGTAGAACGCCCCGGCGCGCGAGCCTTTGGGGAACAAGTGGACGAGGCGGCTGAGGACCTCCCAGTTGCCCATGTGGGCGAGCAGCAGGACCACGCCATGCCCGTCAGCGAGTGCGGCTTCGAGCAGCGCCAGGTTTTCGATGTGGATGACCTTGCCGAGTTGCGCCGGGGTGAGGCGGGCGGTGTGGGCGGCGGAAATCAGATTGCCGCCGGTGCGGCGAAAGGTGGCCTTGGCCATGAGGCGGAGTTCGGCCAGATTCTTTTCGCCGGCAAAGGCGATCCGCAGGTTGCGCAGGATCATTTCGCGGCGCAGCGGCATGAAGTGCCAGACCAGCCCGCCGAGCGCTTCGCCCAGGCGGAACAGCCAGGCTCCGGGCAGCAGCCGGGTGAGGCCTTCCAGCAACGAGTGACCAAGACATTCCAAGCGCCATTGCAAGAGCTTTTGAGAGTTGTTCCGGGAGTGACTCATGTGGAATCCGAGAACCCGCCGCCGCGGCCAGGTGCCGACACGGGGAGTAAAGGTTGCGGCACCTGCATGCAAGGCTGATCCTACAAAGGGAAATGCAGTTTATTGGCGGAATTCCAAGGAGCGGCGGAATCCGTCCGCCGATGACCCTGGAAAGACCATCCAGTGAGAGAATTCGCCTCGCATGGCCACCCCATGGACATGGGCGATCGGATATCGCCCCTCCTTGAGCCCGCAACACACAAAGGGTCTGTCCCTTCTTGCACGGGCGGAATTCCAAGGAGCGGCGGAATCCGTCCGCCGATGACCCTGGAAAGACCATCCAGTGAGAGAATTCGCCTCGCATGGCCACCCCATGGACATGGGCGATCGGATATCGCCCCTCCTTGAGCCCGCAACACACAAAGGGTCTGTCCCTTCTTGCACGGGCGGAATTCCAAGGAGCGGCGGAATCCGTCCGCCGATGACCCTGGAAAGACCATCCAGTGAGAGAATTCGCCTCGCATGGCCACCCCATGGACATGGGCGATCGGATATCGCCCCTCCTTGAGCCCGCAACACACAAAGGGTCTGTCCCTTCTTGCACGTGTTCTCTTTCCCCTCCGTTTTGCCCCCGGTGGAGCCCCTCCATCTGCCGGTTTTTCCAAAAACTTTCCCGGCTGACAAAAAAAACTTGCGTGGTGGGGTGGGTCGTGGTGTTCTCCCCGCCCGCCCAACGGGGGTGGAACAACCAATTTCTCAATACGGCCATGGCCTACGCAGTGATCAAAACCGGCGGTAAGCAATATCGCGTCCAACAAGGCACCAGATTCGACGTCGAAAAACTCGACGTGGCAGTGGATTCTGAAATCAAATTTGACGTTTTGCTCGTCGGAGAAGGTGAGAGCGTGAAAATCGGTGCGCCGCTGGTGGAAGGGGCCTCGGTGACCGTGAAGGTCCTCAACCAATATCGCGGCCCCAAGGGAGTCGCCTTTAAATTCAAGCGCCGCAAGGGCTTCCACAAAACCAAGGGTTTCCGCCGCAGCCTGACCACGCTTGAGGTCACGGCCATCGCCGGCTGATCATTCACCACTCACCCACCTACTTCCATGGCCCATAAAAAAGGACAAGGCTCCGTCAAGAACGGACGCGATTCACGCAGCAAACGCCTCGGCCTGAAAAAATCAGGCGGCCAGGCCGTCATCGCCGGCAATATTCTCATCCGCCAGCGCGGCACCAAGGTCCATCCGGGTCTTGGAGTCGGCATGGGTCGCGACCACACGCTCTTCGCCCTCATCGATGGCAACGTGAAATTCGACCAGGACGCCCGCCGCGTCAATGTGGTGGCTGCCGCCGCCAACTGACCGCAGCCGTTTTTCCAATCCGCCGCTTCCCTCACCGGACGCGGCGTTTTTTGTGCCGCCGCTGCCGCCAATTGGCAGGAGGCCGCCTGAAGAGGCGCGACGATCCACGTTGGAAGTGACGTTGCTTGGGGGAGTCGCGCCTCAGCTGTCGCGCCGCGACCGGGGATGGCTAACACCACAAAGTGAAATTGGAACCACTGATTAAACTGATTTAGAATGAGTAACAACCTAGCACCTGCTCGCTCAAAAGGTGAGCCGACTATCTGTTGTGAAGGTCCACCCTTCTTTTCAGTGACATCAGTGGAAAATCAGTTCAATCAGCGGTTTGAAAAAGCTGGCCTGCCGTTTTCAATTTTCCCATTCAGGTAAATTGAAGTGGCGCGGGCGGAAATCCCGGCGTATCGATCCGGCCGACTTCAATAAAAATTATGGAAAGCATTCACGGACACGATGTCATGCACATGATCGCCGACTCAAAACTCGTTCTGCCCAAGGACGAGTGGGTGAACAAAATCGGCGAAAAATTTGGTGAGGCCGCGCGGTTTCACACTTGCTCGGCGCGCAACATGACCGCCTCCGAGCTGCTGGATTTCTTAGGCAAGCGCGGCAAGTTGACCGGCGACGCGGCGGGCGTGTCGCTGGAAACATCGGCGATCTGCAACCATTGATGGATCACTTGCCGGGCTGCTCCATCAGCGTGCGGAGTTCGGCAAGGTGGTTCTGATAGACCCCGCGCGGCGTGGTCTGGTGGCGGCAGGCGATGGCGGCGGCCTTGCCGACGATTTCGCCCATCATGCCGCAGGTTTTCATCACCCGCACCGGGCCGAGGCCCTCGCGGTTGACGCTGATGTCGCGGCCGGCCATGAACAGGTTGGCGAGGTTGCGGCTGTAGAGGGTGCGGTAGGGTGCCCAGTAGGGCCCCTTGTAGGTGAACTCCTTGCCGTGGGTGAAGGTGGAGATGAACTCGTCGCCCTTGGGCTGGTTCTTGTCGAAGACGGGATCGGGCTTGTGCAGGTCGATGTGCCAGGAGCACGGAAAGCAGCCGTCGGGGAAGACGGTGCCCTCGCGGAAATCCGCGCCGGTGAGGATCACGTCGCCTAACAGCCTGCGCGACTCGCGCTTGCCGGCGATGTAGGCGGCCCACCCGAGTCGATGGTTCGGATAGAGCTTGTCGACGTTCTTCAACGTGTCCCAGGCACCGTACATGGCGCGCAGGTTGAGGTCGCGGATGTATTCGATCTCGGTGACCTGATCGCGGTCAAAGCCGCTTTCCCAGAACCAGGTGCCAAGATCCTGCAGCGGATTCTTGGCCGGTTGGCGGCTCGACGACCAGTTTTGGGGCTGTGGCGGCGGGCTGGTGGCGGGTGGCTCATGGCCCGGTTTGCGCCCGGGAAACGGCTTGTCGCTCAGGTCGATGGCCCACGGGCAACGGGGAAATGGCGCGGCCAAGGTGCCTTCCTTGACTGCCAGCGAGAGCGCATCCTTGTCCTTGCACTCGCACTTGAGCACTTGTGCGGGGTCCTTCGTGTCCACCACGTTCCAGAGGTTGCTGGAGCCCATTTTCCCGTCGGCGGCCACTTCGTGATCGGCCCCGGCGAGGATGCCCACGGTGGCGTCACCGGTGCAGTCGGCGAACAACTTGCCGGTGAAGCGCAGTCGCTGCGAGCTGCGGATGTGTTGGGCGATGACCGCGCGGATCGTGCCCTTGTCGGCCTCCACACCGATGACCCGCTGCTCGGTGAACAGGGTGATGCGCTTTTCGGCGCGGACCACGGCGAGCTTGCGGTCGTCGGCATAGACTGCGGCGCCTTTGGCGTTGCCGTCGCCAGGGCCTTTCGCGGGAACCAGTTCATCGACAATTTCGCCGATGTGCGGGAACGGTGGTTGGCGGGTTTTGCCCTCGGGCCAGACCCGCACTTCCGACGAGCCATTGCCTCCAAGCACCGGACGGTCCTGGATCAAGGCGACGCTGAGTCCATTGCGCGCGGCGGAAACCGCCGCCGCCGTGCCAGCAATGCCTCCGCCGACAATCACCAAATCGAATGAGCCGCCGGCTTCGGCGGCGGGCAGGCCGAGCGCGGTGCGGCGGAATGGCGCAAGCGCGGCCATCTCATGGGGCGGGGTGAACGCCAGGTCCGGAGAGAATAAAAGCGCGTCACAGCGGCCTTCGAAACCGGTAAGATCGTGCAGCGCGACCTGGGCCTGGGCACCGACGCTGATCACGCCGCCATCCTGCCAATGCCAATCGGCACCTTCGGTGCCAAAGGTCGTGGCCAGTGCTTTGCCGTCCACGAGCACCTGGAATTTTCCCGGCGCGCCGGGCACCTTCCACGGGGCCACCCAGTCGCGGGTGCGGACCCAGACGCGGACACTTCCCGGAGTGGCAAAGCGGGCTGTGGTCACCGCGTCGCGCACCGGCACACCCAGCCCGTGGGCCAGCAAATACGGCGAACCCATTTGCTCCATCGCTTGCGGGTCGATATCCCAGCCGCCAAGGTCGGCGAACTGCTCGGCTTCAAGCAGGACTGGACCCGCCAGCGCGGTGAGGGCGGGCGAAATCATCCCGAGGAGAGTGAATAGCAATTTTTTCATGGAAAATCAGGTGATGGGCGCAGGAAGCTACGCGTGCTGCAGTTTTACGTCCAGTGATTCGACATCCTGTCGATCGTCCCACAATGTGGTGCCAAAGCCAGGTCGCGGGCCACCGAAATGCGCCAGCATTGGACAGCGGCGCGATTGCGGCTTAGCATCCGCCCGCCCCATGTCCGATTGTTGTTCCACCCCACCGAATGGTGATGACCGCGAGCGCCGGGCGCTGCGACGCTCGCTGCTGAAACTGACGGCTCCGGCAGCGCCGCAACCCGCGCTGACCGCGCACGGCCTGCCGAAATTACCGGCAGCCAGCGGCGGATGTTGCGGCGGGGGCGCACGCCGCCGGCCGGATTTCCTGCTGTGGGGCTCATTGATTTTGTTTCTCGCCGGGGTGATTGTCCATTTCGCGGTTCCCGGCGCGCCGGCGTGGGTTCATGAATTCGGCCACACCTGTTATGAAATGCTGACCCGCGCGTGGTGGGGCGTGTTGTTCGGGATTGTCGCGGTGGCCGTGATCGGGCGCTTCCCGGCGGAATTGGTCGCCTCGCTGCTCGGTCGTGGCGGCAGCGTGTCCGGCTTGTGTCGGGCGGTGGGTGCCGGAGTCGTGCTGGACCTCTGCAACCACGGTATCCTGCTGGTCGGGATGCGCCTCTACCAGCGCGGCGCGTCGCTCGGCCAGACGATCGCGTTCCTCATTGCCCGTCCGTGGAACTCGCTGTCGCTGACCCTGATTCTAGCCGCCCTGATCGGCTGGGGGTGGATGTTGTTATTTATCGTCTTGTCGATGGTGGTGGCCCTCGTCACCGGCTGGTGTGCCGACCGCTTGGTGGCCGCAGGCAAAATCCCCGGCAACCCGAACACCCTGGATCTGCCGACCGGCTACCGCGTCGGCCCGGCACTGGCGGGCGTGGTCAAATCGCTGAAACCCGGAGTCTCCAATTATGCCAGGCTCGCCCGCGACGGGCTCTCCGGCTCGCGGATGGTCCTGCGCTGGATTTTGTTCGGGTTCGTGCTGACCGGCGCGATCCGCGCCTTCGTGCCGCAGCTGGCGTTCCAACAATACTTCGGGCCGACTACCACGGGCATGTTCCTCACCCTGTTGGCCACCACCCTGTTGGAAGTCTGCTCCTGCGGGTCCTCGCCAATCGCCGCGGATTTCATTACCCGCGCCCACGCGCCGGGCAACGCGTTCGTGTTCCTGATGTCCGGCGCCGCCACCGACTACACCGAAATCGTCAGCCTGCGGGCCACCACCCGCTCGTGGAAGGCCACCCTCGCCCTGCCGCTCATCTCCACCCCGCAGGTGCTGCTCATCGGCTGGCTGATCAATCATTTCAGCAGGTGACCGGCTGATTTTCACCTCCGGAGTCCCTTGGGGCCGGGCTGACATGACAACTTAAGGTATGGGCAAATCCCGTTGCCACCGGCTCATCGCCGCAACCGCCGCAGGACCAGCTCCAGCGCGTCGCGGGCTTCGGCCACATGCAGCAGCCGGGCGCTTAGGAAATAGACGGCCGCCGCCACGCTCACGGTGGCCAGCAAGCCGCCGGCGCGCAGCCACAGCGCCAGGTGGCCGGGGTCCTTGAAGAAGAAATGGCTGGCCACCAGGCAGACCCCGGCCAGCGCCGCGCCCGCGACGGATAGTTTCGCCAGCAGCTCTAACAAGTCGCGGGTCCCGAGGTCGCCGACGAACCTGCGCATCGCGACGAACAGGATCAGAAAATTGACCGAGGCGGTGATGCTGGTGGTCATGGCCAGCGACGCGTGGCCCCAGTGCATGACAAAGACGAAGAACCAATTGAAGCCGAGGTTGAGGCCCAGCGCGAAGATGCTGACCATCATCGGCAGCCAGCGCTTGTCGATGGCGTAAAACGCCGGCTGCAACACTTTGAGCCAGGCATAACACAACAGGCCGTAGCCATAGGCGCGCAGTGCCACCGCGGTTTGCAGCCGGTCGTGCGCGCCGAAGTGGCCGCGTTCAAACAGCACGCTGATGATCGGCTCAGCTAACAGGATCAACCCGAGCATCGAGGGCAGCACCAGGAACGCCACCAGCCGCAGGCCCTTGGCCAGCGTCGGCTTGAACTCCGCGCCGATGCCGCCGGTCGCCGCGCGTGCCAGCGCCGGCAAGGTGACCGTGGCCACCGCCACGCCGAAGACGCCGATCGGGAGCTGCATCAGGCGGAAGGCGAAATTCAACCAACTCACCGCGCCCTCGCCCACGCCGTAGGCGAACATCGAGTTGACCACCACGTTGATTTGCACCACCGAGGCGGCGATCACGGCGGGTCCCATCAGTTTGAGAATCTGCCGGACCCCGGGGTCGCGCCAGCGGAAGTCCGCCGCAAACCGGTAACCGACCGCGCGCAGCGCCGGAAACTGGCAGACCAGCTGCGCCAGGCCGCCGATGACCACGCCGATGGAAAACCCGACCAAGCTCCGCGGTCCCCAGTGCGGGTCCATCCACCAGCCGAGCGCCGCGCCGCCGATCATCGAACCGAGGTTGAAAAAACACGACGCCAGCGCGGGCATGCCGAAGATGTTGCGGGCGTTGAGCATGCCCATCACCAGCGCCGCCAGCGAAACTAACAACATAAACGGCCACATCACCCGCACCATCGTGACGGTGAGGGTGAATTCCGCCGGGCTGTAGGTGCGCGGCACCCCGCCGCTCCGCGCGAAGGCCGTCAGCAGCTCCACCATCCACGGTGCGGTGAGAATTCCAAGCAGGGTGACCAGGCTCATGAACACCGCGGCCAGCGTCATCATCTTGTTGGCCAGCGCCCATGCCGAGCGCTCGCCCTCGGCCTTGAGTTGTTTCGAGAAGGTGGTGACAAACGCCTGCGAGAGCGCGCCCTCGGCAAACAAGTCGCGCAGCAGGTTGGGCACCCGGAATGCCAGATTGAAACAATCCATCCACCGGCTGCCGCCAAACAGCGCCGCGAACATCATGTCGCGCAACAGGCCCAGCACCCGGCTCGCCATCACGGCGGCACTGACTTTCCACGTGGCTTTGGCGGACATCAGAATTTCAGGGATTCCTCCAGTTCGGGGGTGCCCGCGCCGGCACGGCGGGCGAACCACCACCAGGCGGCGAGTTTCATCCAGTGCGGCGGGGCGGCGGGAGGCATGATTTCCTCGCAAACTAGCCAGCTTCCCAATTCGGGGCAATGCTTTATCCAGCGGCAAATCGCCGCGCGGATTCCCGTTCTCCCCGCCCTGTCCCCGCTTTGGGGACTATGCATTTCCTGCCGCCCGGGGTAGCTTCGCCCTTGATCCCAATGCCCGGCTTGCAGAACGTCATGTTTTCCCCCGCCCCCCTATGTTAGATCCCCGGACACGGCCACCCCGGTGCCGCAAGCGATGGAGTTGCCGGCTGGCGCTGGTTGCCGGGTGGTTCGGGGTGTCGTTGGCGACCGGGGCCGCGGTGGATCTCACGCCGCTTCCTGCCGTCGATGGCATGTTCCACACGGCGACGGTTGCCGGGCAGTCGGTCTGGCAAAACAGCGGGACTTCCAACTATCTCTATTTCCAGCGGCCCGCGTCCTTGGCCGTCACCCCGGGGCAAACGCTCTACGTCCGGGCGACCTATTACGACGAGGGCGGCGGCAGGGTCGGACTGCAATACGATGCCCAGGCGGGGGTGTTCACTCCGCCTGCGGTCCATACGCGAACGTCGCGCGTGGACACGGGGAAATTCGTCGATGGCTATTTCGAGTTGCCGGCGGTGAATTTCGCGCGGCGGCAAAACGACCGCGGCGACTTCCGGTTGCATTGCGGCCAGCCCGGCGGCATCCCGGTTTCGATTCGGAAAGTGACGCTGCAGGACACGCCGTTCGCCGACCCTGATTTTCAACTGGCGATTGCGCGCCCATGGCAGCAGCGCTACACCGGACCGGCCCGCAAGTACGTCGACACCACCTCGCTGAAAGACAAGGTGATGGTGGGCTACCAAGGATGGTTCCGGACGCCCAACGACCTCGACGACAATGGCTGGCGCCATTGGGCAAGCGGCGACACCATGGTCGCGGAAAATTTCAACACCGACATGTGGCCGGATCTCACCCAGTATGATCCGGCCTCGTTGTTCCGCGCCGGGGCCGTGCAAACCCGCAGCGGCCAGCCGGCGCACGTGTTTTCCTCAACCTCGCTGCCCGTAGTGCGCACCCATTTCCGCTGGATGCGCAAGCACAACATCGACGGGGCCTTCGTCCAGCGGTTCCACCCGCAGGCCGGCACCCAGCCGGAGTGGGTGCTCCGAAATATCTCCCAAGCGGCCGCGGAGGAGGGCATCACCTGGGCCATCGAATACGACGTGTCCGGCATGGTGGATGCCACCGTGGCCGCCAAACTGCAGGCGGACTGGGAATGGCTGACCACCCGATTCAGATTGCTGGATGCCCCGGGCTATTCGCATGAGGGCACCAAGCCGGTGGTCTTCATCTGGGGTCTCCCCTTCGCCGACCGCGGGTTCTCCCCCGCCGCTTCCAACGCGGTGGTGGACTATTTCCGCAGCCAGGGAGTTTACGTGATCGGCGGCATTCCCAACATCTGGACCACGCTCAACGCGGATTGGCAGGCTCACATCCGCAAATACGACGGGATCCTCATCTGGCAGAACCAGTCCACCGCAGACGGCGCGACCTTGCGCAAGCGCGGCCAGGATTTCTATCCGCACATCTGGCCGGGCTTTTCCTGGGCCAATCTAACCCGGGCCGCGGCCAATCCCCCCACCGCCTTCACCGACCGGGCCGCCGGCCAATACTACTGGACCCTCGGGCGCGACTGGATCCATGCCGGCGTCGCGGACCGGTTGTTCGTCGGCATGTTCGATGAATACGATGAAGGCACGGCGATCATGCCCATGAGCGATGACCCGCCGGCACCCTGCGCGCAATACGGCCGGTTCATCGACAACCAGGGCCATCCCTCCGACTGGTGGCTGATGCTCACCGACGAGCTCAAGCGGATGATGTTCCACCAGCGGCCCGACACCAACACCCTGCCCACCGTGGCCAGCCTCGCCAACCGCTCCAACATCGGCCGCGAGGGATCGCTCGACCTCGGCCCGACCGACCTCGCCAGCTCGCTCACCCGGGTGGATGGGAACGACGGCCACACGCGGGTGGAAACCATCGGCGGCAAGGACTGCCGCGCCAACGCGCAACCGGCCACCGACCGCTACATGTATTTCAGCGTGGACCACGCGCTCGCCTATCAGCTGAGCCGCGGCGACCTGACGGTGGAGGTCGAGTATTTCGACGCGCCGGCCAACACGGTGCTCGGGTTGCAATACGATGGCTCCCGCGCGACCTATCAGGAGCACCCGCAAACCCTCACCACCACCGGCAGCAACCGCTGGCGGCGGGTGCGCTTTGAAATCGCCGACGCCTATTTCGGCGGCCGCCAAAATGGCACTGCCGATTTCCGCCTGACCTTCGGCGGCAACCCACTCGCCGTGAACCGGGTGTGGGTGCGTCTGCCGGAGGACAATCCCATGATCGACGATGCAAAGCGGTTCCTCGACTTGCGTGCCAAGCGCAACTGATGCCACAGCTGGAGGCAACGGGTTTTGCGAGTCTGGCGACTCGCGGTCCAGGGAAGGCCATCCGCCGCCTCAGCGTGCGAGCGCGACCAGCACGGCCTTTTGGGCGTGGAGGCGGTTTTCGGCCTGCTGGAAGATCGTGTCGGCATGGAGCTCGAGGATTTCGGCACTGATTTCCTTGCCCCGGTAGGCTGGCAGGCAGTGCAGCACGATGTGTCCCGGCGCGGACTCGGCCAGCAGCTGGGCGTTAAGCTCGAAGCCGGCGAACTCCTGCTCCTTGTCCTTCTGGTCCTCCTGGCCCATCGACAGCCAGACGTCGGTGTTGATGACGTGGGCTCCCCGGGTGGCCACCGCGGGCTCGGTGGTAAGCGACACGTTGGGCGCGTCCAGGGCGGTTAGAAAGGCGGCGGGCGGCAGGCAGGCCGCGGGCGAGGCGATCGCCAACTCGAAGCCGAGGTGCTTGGCGGCCCACATCCACGAGCGGGTCATGTTGGAGAAGCCGTCGCCGATGAAGGCGACCTTGCGGCCGTCCCAGCCGCCGAGCTTCTCCTGGACGGTGAGCAGGTCGGCCAGGATCTGGCAGGGGTGTTCGTCGTCGGTGAGCGCGTTGATGGTCGGGATGCCGGAGTAGTGCGCGAACTCGACCACGTCCTGCTGGGCGAAGGTGCGGATGATCGCGCCGTGGACCATCCGGCCTAATACCCGGGCGGTGTCCTTGATGAGTTCGCCGCGGCCAAGCTGGATGTCGTTTTTGGACAAAAACATCGGGAAGCCGCCGAGCTCGCGGATTCCGACCTCGAACGACACCCGGGTGCGCGTCGAGGACTTGGTGAAAATAAGCGCCCAGGTCTGGCCGGCGAGCTGCTGGCCATCACGTCCGCGCTGGAGCTTCAAGTGCGCGGCGGATTCCAACAGCCGGGTGATTTCCCGGGCCGTGAGTTGTTCGATGGAGAGGAGGTGGTGCATGGGATGAAAAGATGAGGGAAAGTGGAACAGATCCGCCGGATCGGACCGATCCATCGGATCCCTAGTGTGTTAGGCAAACTGGCAGAGTACCCCGCGCAGGATCGCCAGCGCCTCGTCGACCTCGGCTTCGGTGACGTTGAGCGGGGGCAGCAGGCGGATCGTGTGAGGGCCGGCGGGGACCAGCAGCAGTCCGCGCGCCATAAGCTCGGTGACGACAACGAGTGCCGGAGTCTTGCCCTCCGGGGTGAGGATGCGGTCGGGATCGATGCGCACGCCCAGCAGCAGGCCGTGGCCGCGAACCTCGGTGATGACGGGCAGCTTCCACGCGCGGATCGTTTCGCGGATGCGCACTTCCATCAGAATCGCGTGGGTGGCGAGTTCCTGTTCGCGGATTTCGCGCAGCACGGCCAGCGAGGCGGCGCACACCAGCGGGTTGCCGCCATAGGTCGAGCCATGCGAACCGGGACCCATCAACGAGGACAACGGGGTGCCGGTCGCGTCGATGGCACGGTCGTTAAGCCAGAACGCGCCGATGGGCACGCCGCCGCCCATGCCCTTGGCCCATGAGATTCCGTCGGGGATGATTTCCGGGGCGATCATGCGCCAGGCCATGGCGTCGCCACAGCGGCCGAAGCCGGTCTGCACCTCGTCGAGCAGCAACAACAGGTCGTGCTTGTGACAGAGGCGGGCCACCGCCCGCAGAAACTCCGGGGTCGCGGCATTCACTCCACCCTCACCCTGGATCGGCTCCAGCAAAATCGCGGCGGTTTCCGGATGGATCCCCGCTTCCAGCGCGGCGATGTCGTTGTAGGGGAGGTAGCGGAAGCCTGGCAGCAGCGGGTCGAATCCCTCCTGGATCTTGGCCTGGCCGGTGGCGGAGAGTGAGCCGAGGGTGCGGCCGTGGAATGACTGGAGGAAGGTGATGACCTCGAAGCGCGGCGCGCCGTCGGGCTGCGGGCGCTGGTGGCCGAAGCGGCGGGCGGACTTGATCAAGCCGTCGTTGGCCTCGGCCCCGGAGTTGGAAAAGAACACCTTGCCCGCAAGGCGCACGTGATGGGTGTTGATTTCCTCAGCCAGTTCCGCCTGCTGCGGAATCTGATAGAGGTTGGACACGTGCAGCAGCTTGCCGGCCTGCTCGCGGATGGCGGCGACCACCCGCGGGTGGCAGTGGCCGAGCGCACAGACGGCGATGCCGGTGCAGAAATCCAGGTAGGATTTGCCGGTTTCATCCCATAGGCGGCAGCCCTCGCCACGCACCGGGACCAGCGGAAAACGCCCGTAAGTCGGCAGGACATGCTGTTGGAAAGTTTCGGTGGTGGTCATCGCAAGGGGCGGAGGCTAGCGCCGATCCCCCAAATGGCAAAGCGAGAATGCGCGGCAAATCGAGGGGCCGGAGGACAGAGGACCGGACCAAGGCGGACAGGGCGTCGCGCCCCTCAGCGTGGCTGGAGCACCAGCGGGGCGGCGCTGAGGAACCCCTCGATGCGCAGGTTGCCCGCCGCGTCGACGCGCACGGTCACGCCGCCCGTCTGGCCCTGATCGAGCACCTTGATGCCGCGCGATTGCCAGTAAGCCACCGTCGCGGGATCCAGTCGTTCGGCGACGGGGAAGCGCGCATTTGAGGCGATGATCACCCGTGGCTTGACGGCATCCAGAAACGCGTCGCCCAGAGCGGGGTAGCTGCGGTGGTGGCCGGCGATGATCACCTCGGCGGTGAGGTCGCGTCCAGAATCCAGCAGTTGCTGTTCGGTGGCCATGGCGGCGTCGCTGGTCAGGAGGATTTTCCAGCCGTGCCAATGGAGGCGGAACACCGCGACGCGATCATCCGCCAGCCCGCTGCGGGCGCTGGGCGCATGCAGGATCTCGAGCGAGGCCCCCGCGGGAAACGCCAACCAGCCGCCGGCAGCCGCCTGGCGGATCTGAATGCCCGCCTTGGGCCCGTCCACCAGCCAGTCGCGGAACGCGGGGCTGCGCGCGGCCGCAACCGGGATCAGCGCCTGATAGATCGGGAACGCCTCCCAGACCGCGGCACCACCGCCGAGGTGACCGCCATCCGGGTGGCTCAGCACCACCGAGTCCGGTTCGATCCCCAACTTGCGCAGCGACGGCATCACGCAGCGCTTGAAGCTTTGGGAGTCGCCGCAATCCAGCAGCACCGCGCCGGTGCCGCCTCCGGCAAAGCAGGCCGCGCCCGCGCCGTGGGGGAGGTCGTAAACCAGCAGCATCGGCCGGGATTCGCCGCCGAGATGGAAATGTCCGCCCGGGATGGCGGCAAAGGCCTTGGCCGAAGCCACGCTGGCATCAGCCACCCAGCCATTGACGCGGTTGACGGCGTGGGCCAGCGGCGGGATGGGCGATAGCGCGACGCCCGCCAGTCCCGCCACCAGCAGCACAAACACCAGCGGAACCAAGACCAGGTTGGCCAGCACCGAAACCGGCGTGACCAGCCCGAAATGAAAGGCGGTGAGCGGGGCCGAACCGACGCCGGCGACCACCGACACGCCCAGCGATTGCGCGAGGTGGTTCTTGAATTTCAGCCAGCCCGACTGCCAGCGGTTACGCAGTGGTGAGGGCAAATAGAGTTCCGGCACCGCCAGCCAGGCAAACAATCGCGAGGACCAAGCCGCGCCCACGGCGATGGCCGCCACCACCCCGTAGGAAAGTTGCACGCCTGCCTGAAACAACAATTGCCCGTCCCACAGCATCGCGGCCAACAACACGGCCCCCAGGGCGTTCAACAGGTCTGGTTTGCGGCGGAAAACGAACGCCCCCAGGAACACCGCCGCCATCCACGCCGAACGCACCGCCGGAGCGCTGTTGCCGGTGATCCACGAGTATCCGAACATCAAGGGCAACAAGGCCAGCACCGCCCACCGCCGCGGCACGCCGGCCACGCTCAACAACAGCCAGCCGATGCTGCCCACCATCGCCACATGCAGGCCGCTCACGGAAAACACGTGCAGGGTCCCGCTGTTGCGGAACGCCGAAATCAGGGCATCCGCGTCCGGCGGCACCTCTCCGATCACCACCGCCCGGATCACGTCCGCTTCCTGCGAATGCTCGCGCAGACCCGCCGTTACCCGGTCCCGGAACCCATGGCGAATTTTCGCCCCCCACGCCGCCCAGCGCCCGGTGGTCACCTTTTCCGCCCATCCGACCTGAAATGCCGCCGCCACTCCTTGTCTCCTCAGCCAAGTCGCCCGGTCAAACTCCCCCGGATTCCGCGGTCCCTCCAAGCGCCCGAAATTGCCCCGGCCCTCAACCACCGCGCCTGCCACCGGGGCTTCGCCTTGTCCATGCCAAACCACGCGCGCACCCATCGGACCGCCTGCAAGCAAGCAGGCAGGGGCCGACCAATGCCGCCCGTTCCCTTGCCCGTCCTGCTGCAAGCTCGCCCGCGCCCAGCCTCCGGCAGAACCCAGCAACTCGCGCTCCGCCGCTTGGCGCGCGCCATCACGCCACGCCATTCCGCCGGCCGCCAGCCAGCCGCACAGCGCCCACGCCAGGCCGCTGCGCCAGCCTGCGATGGCGGCACCCGCCGCGCCTAACACGCCAGCGGCCGCCAGTCCGGCCCAGAGCTGTTGGTCTGCGGCGGAGACGCAGGCGGCCGCCACCAGCGCCGCCGCAAACAAGGGATGGCGGCCGCAACATCCCCGCACCCATCCACTCATGCCGGATGCGATTTTCCGCATGTTGGGGGTCCTTCCTCCTCAACTGAGGGGTTCCGGCTCGGCCGGGGCCGCCGAGGCCGCCGCCGCCTCAAGCTCCCAATCGTAAAGCTTGTGGCTGGCATTCGCCGAATGCCGGGTGCCCGGGAACTGGTCGATCACTTGCTGCATGATCGCTATCGCCGACGCGCGGTCGCCCTCGACCTCGTCATACAGCTCCGCCAGGCGGAATAGGAAATACGCGGCGTCGTTGATCTCCCACTCCTGGCTTTCCAGCGCGTGACGGATCGTTTGCACCGCGGCTGCCGGATTGCCCAAATGATCCTTGTAGACTTTGACGATTTCCACCCACGGCAGGCGGTTCATGGGTTCGGCGGCGGCGGCGTGGCGGAACGCCTCGATCGCGCCCTCGTAGTCTCCTTGCGCCAACAGCGAACGCGCATCATGCATGACGTCGTTGTCCATCATTTCCGCGCTGTCATAGATCGCATGGGTGAAGCGGTGGGCCAGCGAGGGCAGGATTTGCAATACAAACACAATCCCCACCAAGCCCGCGCTCAAAAACGCCAGGATCACCCCGGTGAAGATCCGCTGGCCCTCGATCCCTTGGATATCGGTGGCCAACTTGGCCCCCTTGCCCTCGGGGTCGCCCATTTCCTGAAGCTGGCGGACCAGCTCGGTCTTGTCTTTGATTTCGTTGCCGGTGCGTGCATACAAAAACCAGCTGCCGCCGACCAAGGTCACCAACAGCGCATACATCAACCACTTTTTCATCGGCGGAGTCTGGGATAATCACGCCCCGACCGAAAGGAAAATATGCCGCGGCTTACAAGCGGCGCGCGTTGCGGCCCTCGTCGATGAGTTTCCAAAAGTGCTTGGATCCGGCCAGCGCCTCATCCTCGGCCAGCGGCATCTTCGAGCGGAACAGAAAATCCGAGAACGTCCCCTTGTGCAGCACCCGGTGGACGACCACCGAGCCCTCCTTGACCTCGAAGTAAAACCGGTAATCCTTGGCCCGAAACCGGTGCAGCACCCGCCCGTCGCGCTCGATTTTCCCGAACCGTTCGCCGCTCAGGCGGTTCAGATCGTCCTCGCTGACCTGGAATTCATCGATCAATTCGAGTTGTTCAAGGGTTCCTAGGCTCGACAGCTCCGCGGCACTGATTTCATTGAAGACGATCTGGAACACCCACGCAGCCTAAGCCGCCGCCTGCCACAAGCAAAGCGCAAACCCACCCAGGACTTTGATTCTGATAACGAGTCCAATGGACGCGGATTAACGCGGATCATCAAAGAGTTAGGCCGATTGACAGACTCACCCGCAGGGTTGGCCTGGAATTCCGCCCAAACCTCCCAAAATGAATGTTCATCTGCGGTGCCACGCGGGCTGAAACTCGCCGGTTGCGCGCTGCGGATGCGTGTGCGAGGGTTCTCGCCATGCAATTTCCAACTAACAGCCAGGCGGGTGCCGCCCCGGCGCGCAATCCCGGCTGGCGGGTGGCCGGTTCCGGGCTGGGCATCAACCTGGCGCTCGGTATTCTCTACACCTGGAGCATGTTCAAGGGGGCCATTGAAAAGGAGTTCGGCTGGCAGGGCTCGCAGCTCAACGACCCCTACGCGCTGTGCTGCCTGGTGTTCGCGTTCACGATGATAGTGGCCGGGCGCTGCCAGGACCGGATCGGCCCGCGCATCACCGCCACCATCGGCGGGCTGCTCGTCGGGGCCGGCTTCGTGCTGGCCTCGACCTCGAACTCCTACGGCGTGTGGATGCTCGGCTTCGGCGTGCTCGTCGGCCTGGGCCTCGGGTTCGGCTACTCGTCGGCGACGCCGCCCGCCTTGAAGTGGTTTGCGCCGGCCAAGACCGGCTTGATCGCCGGGCTGGTGGTGGCGGGCTTCGGCCTGGCGCCGGTCTATCTGGCGCCGGTCTCGCAATACCTGCTCGGCCACTATCAGGTGAAAAGCTCGATGCTGATCCTCGGGATCGCGTTTGTGGGGATCGTCTGCGGGCTGGCGCAATTTTTAGTGAATCCGCCGCCGGGATTCGTGGCCGGGCCGCGACCCGCGCCGGGCCGCGCGGCGCAGGCGGTGGCCCATGCCACGCCTGGGGAGATCCTCCGCCAGCCGACGTTCTGGCTGTTATGGGTGACGTATTTCATCGGCGCGGGCGCGGGACTGATGGTCATCGGCAGCGTGAGCGGGATGGCCAAGAAGAGCATGGGCAACCTGGCGTTTGTGGCGGTGGCGGTGATGGCCATCGGCAATGCCGGCGGCCGGGTCACGGCCGGTTTGCTGTCGGACAAAATCGGGCGGCGGCAGACCTTGTGTCTGGTGCTGCTGATCCAGGCGGCGTTGATGTTCCTCGCCATTCCAGTGACGGCCAGCCAGGGCACCACGCCGGTGATCCTGGTGCTGCTCGCGAGCCTGATCGGCTTCAACTACGGCGCCAACCTGTCGCTGTTCCCGTCCTTCGCCAAGGACCTGTGGGGCCTGAAGAGCTTCGGGATGAATTACGGGGTCTTGTTCACCGCCTGGGGCGTGGGCGGTCTGGTGCTGCCGCGCCTGCAGCAAACCCTGACCTCGCAAAGCGGTGGCAGTTACCAGTCCTCGTTCATCACCGCCGGGGTGCTGTTATTGTTCGGCGCGGCTTTGACCTTGCGGATCCAACCGCCACCCAAGCACGGCTGACCCGGAACACGCCAAAGGACCAGGGCGATTGAGACTTCCCTGCACGGAGCGCGAGTCTCCAGACTCGCTCTCATTGACCTCGCCCTCTGCTTCACGGCCCAGGTGCCTGCCCGCCCGCTGCCAACCCTCGCCCCGCTTCGGCTTGTCCGCCACCTTCACGGCGGGCACCACCACCTTCGGATAGCCACTCACGACCTCCGTGCTCTCGGTGGTGAAATATGACCTCATCGGCAAGATCGCCGAGTCCACGGTGCTCACCCGGAACACCGTTTCACGCATTCTTTCCGGCATCAATGTCGCCGTCTTCGGGCAATACAAGCGCAACCCGGAGGATTTCATCCTGAAGGCCGGCAGACTGATCAATGAGCAAAAGGCCACGGTGATCGTGGAGCATCTGGAATACGACACCACCACCGGTGTCCACGAAACGCCCGATATCTTCACCCAGCGTAAGGAGGACCTTGGCAAGGGATTCAAAGCCAACCACCACATCTACGACTACGTCTTCACCGACTCGACCAACGAACGGAATTTCGTCGGAGAGCTCGACGCCAGCGCGGAGGTAGTCGTTTACGCCAAGCTGATGGAGATGGTGAAGTGATTGGAGAAGCCAAACTGCGCGGGTAACACAAGGAGGGGCGATATCAGATCGCCCACGCCAATGAGAAGCCGACACATCGCGCTACCGCTCGTCTCGTTGTCCCTCCATTGGCATCGGCGGACAGATTCCGCCGCTCCTTGAGAAGATCCCTCTCCCGGCAGGCTCTGGCCTAAGCCGCCGCGCCGTGACGTGTAGGCGGCACGGGTGACAGTACGGGTAACACAAGGAGGGGCGATATCAGATCGCCCACGCCGATGAGAAACCGACACATCGCGCTACCGCTCGTCTCGTCGTCCCTCCATTGGCATCGGCGGACAGATTCCGCCGCTCCTTGAGAAGATCCCTCTCCCGGCAGGCTCTGGCCTAAGCCGCCGCGCCGTGACTGCCGCGCCGTGACTTGTAGGCGGCACGGGTGACTGCGCGGGTAACACAAGGAGGGGCGATATCAGATCGCCCACGCCGATGAGAAGCCGACACAT
>Ga0194037_1000440_pt1 | contig 32365 bp, 8 predicted proteins | sample JunL306m_MetaG_FD_148653 | JGI IMG/M metagenome (GOLD analysis project Ga0194037, IMG submission 148653) | Anoxic zone freshwater microbial communities from boreal shield lake in IISD Experimental Lakes Area, Ontario, Canada - Jun2016-L304-6m | ecosystem: Environmental > Aquatic > Freshwater >...
TCGGATTTTCAAGAGGAGATGGTTTTTTTATTGATCCGTATAAGATGTGGGATAACAGGCCGAGAAAGCGAAACAGCTCTACAGTGTTAACCCGATGGAACCATCACTTTGATGGAATTGATGGCACTACCCGGATTGGTTATCGCTATTACACCGATACCTTCGATATCAAGGCGCATACCTTATCTGCTGAATATGTTCAGTTGCTCGGTAATGATTGGATAGTGACACCATCGGCAAGGCTTCATTCCCAAACCGCAGCGAGTTTTTATGTTCCTGTCGGGGCAGGTGAGCTTGCTAACCAAGCGGACGCAACGATCCCGGCTGGTGTTTTTTATACGGAAGATCAGCGAATGTCTGCTTTTGGCGCTTTAACTCTCGGGATTAAAGTATCAAAGCGTATAGCCAATGCGTGGCTGGTTGACGTTAAATACGAACATGCTGAGCAACGACCAAGCTGGAGTATAACAGGAGGCGGTGACCCAGGCATTGCCCCGTTCAGTTTCAAAAGCATTCAGCTCGGTTTATCAAGAGAATTATAGTTGTCGAAATTAATAAACGTGCATTTCAGCGTCTGTTTTTCAGACGTGGCAGGTGTATTGCCTTCATTTCAAAGCAGGGATATGCATTTTTAAGAAACATATAAGCATATTTTACTGCTTTTTAAAGACTTTAGAGCGTTAATTAATTGTAGGATATGGTGGCTGATCGAGCCATAAAGAATATTTTCTGCTCAAACTGATTTGAACCAAAGTCGCAAGAAAGCGCCAGATTCCCAGAGATTGTTTGTATCAGGGAAGTGCCTCGGTTATTAAGCCGAATCGCTGAATATGTTGTGGTTAGGCAATTGATTAAATCATTAACAACAAATTTTACGTTATGGCTAATCTAAGTTTAACATTAGGTAATGTGTTGGGGACGATACAGCCCGGAACGACGGCTTCTAACGACATTATTACCTTATCCAGTAAGCCACAGTATTCCATTAATTACGTTGACGTTGATGCTGGTCTTGGAACTGATCAACTGAAATTAACGGGTTATTCAACACTTACAAGCGGAAAATTCACGATTAGTACTCCGGATAGTAATGGTTGGATTCATATTGATACCATATCCGGAGCATCGAGTACCGAGTTTCATATAAGGGTTAAAAATGTTGAGTCGGTGACTTTTTATGGCGGAACAACAGTCCAGTTGTCATACGGAGATTCCATCCCGCCGACGCTCTCCACGTCCAATCCGGTCGATGCTGCAACAGGTGTAGCGGTCAACAGCAACATTGTGCTGACCTTCAGTGAAGTTGTTCAGAGGGGAACAGGTCTTATTGAAATACACAGTGATTCTGCCACTGGCGCAGTGGTGGAAAGCTACGATGCTGCAACAAGCACGAACCTGTCCTTTTCAGGTAGTACGCTGACGATCAATCCGACGGCTGATCTGTCGAACAGTAAGACATACTTTGTTACCATTGCATCGGGAGCTGTTAAAGATACCTCGAATAACAGTTACTCGGGGAACACAACGTACGACTTTACGACTGTTGCCGACACCATTCCGCCCACAGTTACCACCTTCAGCCCCGCCAGCGCAGCAACAGGTGTCGCCGTTAACAGCAATATCGTACTGACGTTCAGTGAAGCGATTCAGAGGGGAACGGGGACGATTGAAATTCACAGCGGTTCGGCTAATGGTACAACCGTTGCCACGTACGATGTGGCAACAAACACTTCGAACCTGACGTTTTCCGCCAATACACTGACGATCAATCCGACGAATGATCTTGCAAGCGATGGTACGCATTACTTTGTTACTTTGGCCTCAGTGACGGTTAAGGATCTTGCTGTAAGCCCCAATCTCTATGCAGGTACCACGACCTACGATTTCTTTACAATTGACACCACAGCTCCGACAGTTACTACATTCAGTCCGGCGGATGGATCAACAGGCGTTGTGGTCGGGAGCAACATTGTGCTGACCTTCAGTGAGACGATTCAGAAGGGTACGGGAGCGATTGAAATTCACAGCGGTTCGGCAACAGGTACAACTGTTGCCAGTTATGATGCAGCAACAAACTCATCGAACCTGACGTTTTCGGGCAATACACTGACCATCAATCCGACGGCTGATCTTGCAAACGATGGCACCCGGTACTTTGTTACCCTGGCATCCGGGACGGTGAAGGATGTTGCAGGCAATTCCTATTCAGGTATTGACACATACGATTTCTTTACGGTTGACGCAGTCCTGCCGACAGTTTCAGTATTCAGCCCGGTAGCTGGAGCAACAGGGGTTGCTGTCGGAAGCGACATCGTGCTGACGTTCAGTGAGACAATCAAGAAGGGTACGGGAACGGTTGAAATTCATGCAGATTCGTCAACGGGTACCCTTTTTGAGAGCTATAATGCAGCCACAAACACTTCGAATCTGACGTTTTCCAGTAATACGCTTACGGTCAACCCGACGAGTACTCTTGCAACGGGTATCCGGTACTTTGTCACGTTGGCACCGGGTTCGGTAGCTGATTCCACAGGAAACAGTTTTGCAGGAACAACTGCCTATGACTTTACAACAATAGCTGCGGTCGATAATACATCTCCAACACTCTCCACGTCCAATCCTGCCGACGCAGCAACAAATGTAACGGTCAACAGTGATGTTGTGCTGACCTTCAGCGAGGCTGTTCAGAGAGGGAGTGGTACGATTGAAATACATAGTGGTTCGTCAACTGGCTCGATTGTTGCCAGTTATGATGCGGTAAACTCCTCGAATCTGACCTTCTCAGGCAATACGCTGACCATCAATCCAGCGGCTGATCTGTCGAACAGTACGACATACTATGTTACCATTGCATCAGGGGCGGTCAAGGATCTCTCGAACAACAGTTACTCGGGCATTACAACGTATGACTTTACGACTGTTGCTGACACCACTCTGCCTACAGTTACTTCTGTCAGTCCGGCCCTTGCGGCAACAGGCGTTCCGGTTGGGAGCGACATTGTCATTACCTTCAGTGAAGCTGTTCAGGTCGGCACGGGGCTGATTGAAATTCACAGCGGTTCGGCAACAGGTACAACCGTTGCCACCTATGATGCAGCAAACTCCGCGAACCTGAGGTTTGCCGGCAATACGCTGACCATCAATCCAACGGCTGATCTTGCCAGCGATGGCACTCATTATTTCGTTACTCTGGCATCGGGTACGGTGAAGGATCTTGCTGTCATTCCAAACCTCTATGCGGGCCCCACGACCTACGATTTCTTTACGGTGGACACCACAGCCCCGACAGTTACCTCATTCAGTCCGACGGATGCGCAAACAGGTGTAGCTGTTGGCAGCAACATTGTGTTGACCTTCAGTGAGGCGATTAAGAAGGGGGCAGGAGCGATTGAAATACACAGCGGTTCGGCAACTGGAACAACGGTTGCCACGTTTGAAGCCGCAACAAACACCTCGAACCTGACTTTTTCCGACAAGACACTGACCATCAATCCAACGGCTGATCTTGCAAACGATGGTACTCACTACTTTATTACCCTGGCGCCAGGTACGGTTTACGATCTTGCCGGTAACCTTTATGCAGGTACCACCATATACGATTTCTTTACGCTTGACACCACCCCGCCAACAGTAACCGCATTCAGTCCGGTGTATGCAGCAACAGGCGTTGCAATTGGAAGCGATATTGTGCTGACCTTCAGCGAAACGATCCAGAGGGGTACGGGAGCGATTGAAATTCATGCAGGTTCGGCAACAGGTACCCTTTTGGAGCCAGCCTATGATGCAGCAATAAACTCTTCGAATCTGACGTTTTCAGGGAATACGCTCACAATCAACCCGACGAATTCACTGGCAACCGATACCCATTACTTTGTCACATTTACAGCGGGTTCGGTAAAGGATTCTGCAGGAAATAGTTATACCGGAATCACGAACTATGGCTTTACAACTGTTGACACAATCGCGCCAACAGTTACTTCTTTCAGTCCCACTGATGCGGCAACAGGCGTTGTTGTTGGGAGCGACATTGTGCTGACGTTCAGTGAAGCTGTTCATAACGGTACGGGTCTGATTGAAATTCACAGTGGTTCTGAAACAGGCGCAGTTGTGGCAAGCTACGATGCTGCCACGAATACATCGAATCTGACGTTTTCAGGCAATACGCTTACCATCAACCCTACTGATAATCTGACTGCAGATACGCACTTCTTTGTCACGCTTCAGAATGGGGCGGTCAATGATCTAGCCGGAAACCACTATGCCGGAACAACGGCTTATGATTTCACAACAGGTGCCGATCCCTATGCAGGCAGTGTCAGCAATATCGGTGTTGATGCAGGCCCTGTTGTTGTCGGGGTTGGAGGACTTGGGGTACTTGCCTGGGTTCTTTTCTTATAGCAGGCAAATGAATACGTTTCATTTTGGTTTCGAAGCCATGGCAAGTGGATGCGAGATTGTTCTTGCAACCAACAGCAAAGATGAGGCTCAGGAAGTTGCCAGGGTTGCCATTGAAGAGATTTCAAGAATAGAGCGCAAGTACTCACGTTATCGTGTGGAAAGCATTGTTTCGTTGATCAACGGAGCCGCCGGGGTTGGCTTTGTTGACTGTGATGAGGAGACTCTCTCTCTTGTCCACTATGCTGATACTCTCTATGAAAGTAGCGGTGGGCTTTTTGATATTACTGCTGGTGTATTGCGCAAGGCATGGACGTTCAAAAAAGCGGTAGTGCCTGATCCGGCACTGCTCTTTCCGTTGCTTGATCTGATCGACTGGAAAAGTGTTGAACGCAAGGGTAAAGCTATTCGCCTTCCAACTGCCGGTATGGAGCTTGATTTTGGTGGATTTGGGAAGGAGTATGCTGCGGATCGTGCAGCAACAATTGTCTTCGAGCAGGGCGTGAAACATGGCTATGTGAACATGGCGGGTGATATTCGTGTTGTGGGCCCAAAGCCTGATGGGAGCCCGTGGATGATCGGCATTCAGCATCCCAGGCAAAAAGATCTTGTTCTTGCCTCAATCCCTCTTCATGCCGGGGCGCTGGCAACAAGTGGCGACTATGAACGCTATTTTGATGTGGGCAGCAAGCGGTATTGCCACATTATCAACCCTCAGTCCGGATATCCCGTTACCTGGTGGCAGTCAGTAACCGTTGTAACCCCTTTGGCGATTACCGCAGGAAGCTACAGCACAATAGCAATGTTGAAAGGGGCAGACGGGCTCTCTTTTCTTGATGATTCAGGGATGGGATATCTGGCAGTAGACCAGCGTGGAAAGATTTATCACAAGAATGCGTAATGCAGGGTTATAGTATTCAATAATTTTTTTGACGCAAATAGAATGAACGCTTCTTTTTTAAGGCGTAAGGCTGCTTTTTTTTACCTGATTCTGTTACTTTTTTTTAGGTTTGGTACTGTTTTCGCCGCAGATTTTCTTGATCCAGACGAGGCGTTCAAGCTCAGGGCAGAGCTGAAGAGCAACCGGTCTGTTGTGCTGCATTGGGACATTGCATCGCGGTACAAATTGTATCGCGACAAGGTTACGGTCAGTGTCGAGGTTGGCAAGGCCCAGTTACAAACTCCGGTATTACCAAAAGGGATTACATTTAACGATCCGACGACCAGCGAAAAGATTCAGATTTATCATGACAAGCTTGATGTCGAGGTGCCTTTTGTCAAGACAGATGGGGTGTTTACGCTGAACGTCGGGTATCAGGGTTGTTCTGAGGATGGTCTCTGTTATCCACCGATAACAAAGCTTTTCAGGGTTGTTCCCGGTAAACCGGGAGTCCTCCTGATTGCTGGTGATCAGGCAGGGGCTTTTACAGGCACGGGTGCTGTTGTGGCTGGAGCGCCAGCTTCTCCGACGCCATCGGCACTGACGACAGCTTCCTCTTCAAAAGGGAGCACTCCTGACAATGATGTCTCCCTGGCAAAATCAACTCTTGCTGGGGGAAGTTTATGGAAAATCTCTTTTGCATTTCTGGCGTTCGGGTTGCTTCTTTCGTTTACTCCCTGCGTTCTGCCGATGGTGCCTATTCTCTCTTCAATCATTGTGGGAGAGGGGGCGGTGACTCGCAGACGCAGTTTTTTGATGGCTCTTGCTTATTGTCTTGGTATGGCGATGGTTTACACTTCCCTTGGTGTTGCGGCAGGACTTGCTGGTGAAGGGCTGGCTGGAGCTTTGCAGAAACCATGGGTCTTGATACTGTTTTCTCTGCTTCTTGTATCTCTTTCTCTCTCCATGTTTGATGTTTATCAGTTGCAGTTGCCTGTTTCCCTGCAAAACAAGCTGGGCAAGGCATCAGGCAACTTAAAAGGAGGTCGTTTTGTCGGGGTATTTTTTATGGGTTCTTTATCGGCACTTATTGTAGGTCCTTGTGTTGCAGCGCCGCTTGCAGGCACCCTTGTCTATATCAGCCAGACTCATAACGTGCTTATCGGTGGTCTGGCACTCTTTTCGATGGCAACAGGGATGAGTGTTCCACTGTTGCTTGTCGGCTTGTCGGCTGGCAGCCTTTTGCCCAAAGCAGGTGCATGGATGATTGGCGTGAAAAATGTGTTCGGACTCCTGCTGATTGCCGTTGCAATCTGGATGGTTTCGCCAATTCTTTCAGAGTCGGTTGTCATGCTTTTTTGCGGAGCCTATGCTATCCTGTGCGCAGTTTTTATCGGTGTTTTCGATGCTTCACCAGCAAAACCATCGATAGCTTTACGATTCAGCAAAACCTTTGGACTGGTACTTTTTGTTCTTGGTGTTTTGGAACTTGTTGGAGCTGCTTCTGGTGGAACTAATGTTCTAAAGCCCCTCTCGGAGATTCATGGTTTATCTCCTGGAGCTGCAGAAGAGAAGGAAAGAGTCGCGTTCACTCCGGTCAGGACAGCAAGTGAGCTGGATCAGGCGTTGCGTTCAGCCAAAAAGCCGGTTATGCTTGATTTTTATGCAAGCTGGTGCGTCTCTTGCAAGGAGATGGACGAGTTTACTTTTCATGATCAGAAAGTTATCGGGCAGTTAAAAAATATGACACTGCTGCGGGTTGACGTGACCGCCAATACCGATGATGACCGTGCTTTAATGAAACAGTTTGGTCTGTTTGGGCCACCAGGAATCATTTTTTTTGATGCCAAAGGCCAAGAGATCCCCGAAAGCAGAATCGAGGGTACTCTTGATGCTCAAGCTTTTTTTGATCATGTCAGCAGATATGTAACAGGGAAGTAGATTATAGCCGTAAGGGTAAAAAAATCCTGCGGTTACAGGGCAGGATTTTTTACGTAAAGTCACTCAACTCAACCGGTTATTCCTCCAGCCTTTGGTTTCGAATGGATTGCTTCGAGTTTTACCTGTACTGTTCCGGATTTTATAATCCCAATTTCTTTTGCTGCGCTGATTGATAAATCAATGATCCTCCCTTTGACAAAGGGCCCACGGTCGTTAATGCGTACAACGACGTCTTTTCCGTTTCGCAGGTTAGTCACTTTTACCCAGGTGCCGAATGGCAGGGAAGGATGGGCGGCTGTCAATTTATCCATATTGAATGTCTCGCCGTTTGCGGTCTTGCGGCCATGAAAATCATCGGAGTAAAAAGAGGCTTTGCCTTCGGAAACCGCAACAGGTTTGCTGTTCTTTGCTGTCGCGCTCACTTTTGAGAGTGATTCTGCGCGCGTGGCGGCCTCAGCGGAATTATTTAAAAGGTTATAAGAAGCAATCTGGCTAACTGCGAAGCCAATGGATATCAGGATTGCAAAAAAAGATATGTTGAAAAAATGTTTTCCATGTTTCATACGCTCAGGGTTTAAGCCCGCTGTGCCTTTCATATTTCTCTCGAAAGGGACAGGTAAAAATGAATAAAAATTAATACACTATTCATGTTGCGTCGAGGGTTCAATATAAAGAAAATTTCCTAAAACAGGCAAAATTTGCTGAAAGCCTTGTTTATCGCGAGGTTTTGGTTGGTATTAAAGTAATATAGTGGTGTTGTGTGCTTTTTGGCTTGGGCTATTGATATTATTCTTCAACAAATCAATGTCAATCGAGAGGATATTGATTCTTTATTTGTGAATAAAAATCAATAAGGAATGATTAACTATTTCCCGGAGAGCAGGTTCGCGCCGTTTATCTGATCTCTTTGATTTAGAACTTATTGTCTATATTAAACGATATAATTTTATCGAAAATACAACCCGTCGTTTCTACTATTTTCATTTTCTGTAATCGATTATGTCAAAAAGATCGGAAGAACCCGATTCAGGCAGCCATGCAGAACAATCTGGCATGAAGCGGCTTGCAGGGCTCTCTCTTGCTGCTCTCGGGGTTGTATTCGGTGATATTGGTACCAGCCCTCTTTATGCTGTTCGGGAGTGTTTTCACGGTGAGTATGGTATTCCTATTACACAAGGGAATGTTCTCGGTGTTCTTTCTCTGCTTGTCTGGTCTCTTCTTCTGATTGTCAGCCTGAAGTATCTCACCTTTATCATGAAAGCCGATAACGATGGTGAGGGAGGTATTCTTGCTCTTACCGCATTGATCATCACCCATAGCAAGAAAAATGGTTATGAACGGTGGCTTTTGGTTGTCATAGGGTTGTTTGGAGCGGCATTGCTTTATGGTGATGGCATGATTACTCCTGCTATATCAGTTCTCAGCGCGATCGAAGGGGTTCAGATTATCGCCCCTGCATTCAAGGATCTTGTTATACCGGCAACTATTATAGTCCTCGTCGCTCTTTTTTTGTTTCAGCATCATGGAACAGCAAGAGTCGGTGCACTTTTCGGTCCGATTATTTTTGTGTGGTTTGTTGTTATCGGTATCCTTGGTTTTGTTGAAATTGTTCGGTATCCGCAGATCCTGAAGGCGATTCTGCCATGGTATGGTATTTCCTTTCTTTTGAACAATCACCTTCAGGGCTTTATGGTTTTGGGGGCGGTTTTTCTCTCCGTAACGGGAGCCGAAGCGCTCTATGCTGATATGGGCCATTTCGGAAAACATCCGATCCGGTTGACCTGGGTATTGCTGGTGCTCCCTGCATTGCTCCTGAACTATTTTGGACAGGGCGCTTTGCTTCTTGCTTTTCCTCTGGAGTCACAACATCCGTTTTACGGACTTGTACCTTCATGGGCCATGATCCCTATGGTGGTGCTTTCAACTTCAGCCACCATTATTGCGTCTCAAGCACTGATTACCGGGGTATTTTCACTGACTCAGCAAGCAATTCAGCTTGGGTACATGCCTCGCCTGACGGTGACACATACATCAGAAAAGCATATCGGGCAGATTTATGTTCCTGCGGCAAACTGGACATTAATGGTTGCGACTATTGGTTTGGTGGCTGGTTTCGGCTCGTCAAGCAAGCTTGCTGCTGCTTACGGTGTCGCTGTTACAGCAACCATGCTGATTTCAACCATTCTCTTTTACTATGTAGCACGCGATCTCTGGAAGTGGAACAAGATTGCCCTTGACGTTTTGATCAGCTTTTTTGCGGTTATCGATCTTTCCTTTTTTGCTGCAAGCATGAGCAAGCTCTTTCATGGAGCCTGGTTTCCTTTAGTCATAGGGTTGGCGGTGTTTACCCTGATGCTTACCTGGAAACAGGGACGCAGTCTCCTGTTGCAACAGCTCACGGATCGTACCCTGACCATTGAAGAGTTTATACAGAGTCTCTCATTACAGCAGCCCCATCGAGTGAACGGTCAGGCAGTCTATATGACGGCCAATCCGGATTTAGTGCCCGTTGCAATGCTCCATAACCTTCGTCACAACAAGATAATGCATTCGGAAATAGCTCTGTTTCATTTCAGTACGGAAAGGGTGCCGAGGGTTCCAAACAGTCGAAAAGTCGAGGTAACCAAACTTGGTGATGGCTTTTTCAAGGTTGTTGCTCGATATGGGTTTTTGGAACACCCGAATATCCGTCAGGTCATTGCGCTTGCCAATCATCAGGGGTTACATTTCAGGCTGGAAGCGATCAGCTTTTTCCTGAGCAGGGAAAGAATTGTTACAGGGCTCAAGTCGAAAATGATTTCATGGCGAAAAACACTTTTTGCCTTGATGGCTCGCAATGCTCTCAGTGCAACAGCATACTATGACCTTCCTGCCGGTCAGGTGATCGAAATAGGCTTGCTGGTTCAGATCTGAACAGGTTTGCAAAAACTATTGTATATAACATATAGAATTATATATCTTGCGCAATATGGAGTGGTGCAAGTGCTGCAACCTCGTATTCAGAAATCGTTGAACGTTTTTTTCTCGGTTGGAGCCGATTTTTGTCCCACAGTTTTTGCTTGTGACGGAAAGGTTTTCATGTCGCACAATGATATCAACCAACGAACCTCGTTTATCTATCCCGTCGAGTGATGGGTTCAGTCAACGACTCAGGGAATATATTCTTGAAAAGCATGGCTCGGTTAACTCTTTTTGCAGAAAAGTCGATATAAAATATCCTGCGCAGATGACTGATGTCAGATTTGAACGAGTATTCCATGATTTTAAGGAAGTCAGCACTGTAAAGGTTGATTAAAACAATGATAGTTTGGTGAGGAGAGTGTGGTGAAATGAGAAGATTCAGCGCAGGAGATAAAATAATTTACCATAAACCGAAAAGCTCATTCTGCCCGAGGCCGAGGGCGAGGCAGGTTTATCCTCTTGAACACGGTGAGGATTATCACTATGTGGTGGACAAGTTCTGGACAGTCGACAAGGTCAATGATGATGGTACTCTTGACGTGGTTACCAGAACGGGGAAAAAAAACAGGCTTATGGCGAGTGATCCCAATATCAGCAAAGTACATCTGCTTCAGCAGTTGTTGTACCGCAAACGTTTTCCCGATCCGAATTAAGGTGTCACAAAAATAGCTTGTTTCATTACTGCCCATTTTTTTGTCGCATGTTCTCCTGATGGCAAAATGGTGAACGGAGATAGTGTTGCATTGTTGAAATTTGCATCCATGATGTTTGTTCCTTTCAAGTTTGCTCCCTCCAGTCTTGCTCCCTCCAGATCAGCTTCACGCAGAGATGCACCCTCAAGATTTGCGCCGTTCAGGTTTGCGCCGTTGAGTACCGCTCCGTACAGCATTGCTTTTGACAGGTTGGTATTGCTGAGATCGGCACCTTTGAGAAAGGCGCGGTCAAGGTTTGCGCCCTGAAGATTAGCCCCATGCATTCTTGCTGACGGTAAATCTGCCTTATGGAAATTGGCATTGATGAGGTTGGCATTTTCCATCTGAGCATTATCAAGAGAGGCATTTTCAAAATTTGCATCGGGCAGATCCACCTGCGGCATGCTTTTGCCGGTTTCGGTTATTTCTGCGGTTCGGGTTCCAGAGGAATACGTCACGGCATACTCAAGAGGGGGTGAGGTGTTGCCCGTTGGCAAGGTACTTTCAGGTTCACTGACAAATTTTGCATTATGCATTGTACTCCAGCGTGAAGTAGCTCTTTCACCTGAAGGAAGTGTGGTGTTGTTTGAAAGCGTGGATTTGGAAAGATTTGCCAGTTCAATAAATGTTGCGCCGGTAAAGTTAGTGCCCTTTAGATTTGCATTTTCCAAATTCGCCTCAAAAAGATTGGTGTCAGCCATGTTGGCTCTGCTTAAGTCGGCATTTTCCATCGTGCACCATCTGAGGTTGGCCCCTTGAATATTTGCATCCTTGAGTTTTGCGTCTTTCATAAACGCACCCTTGAGATTTGCCTTGACAAGGCAGGCGGAGGAAAGATCGGCATTTTCAAGTGGTGCCCTGGAGAGATCAACGGTATGTCCGGGCCTTGCAAGAGGCTTCGCATTCCATGCAGGAATATTGTGTTTAAGCAAGTTAAGAGTTTCCGGATCGTATGCTGATACCGTTTGGTGCATGAGCATCATTGCAACGGTGAGAACTCCTGCAGACCATTTATTGTTCATACCAGATCATTATTGATAGTTGACGTACCCGCACGATGTTTATGCATCGGGACGAGCGCGGGAAATTTCATGGCCAGAGACTGAACGAAAAGCCCCCATTGTATTATAAAAATAATAGTTTATATCGCGTTGTGGAAAAGCGAAAATTTTTGCTGACAAAAACACACATTTCAACTTCGGTCCACTTTCGGATTCGGGGATAATTGGTCGATTTCATTATCCAGCCCTCCATGCTATTTCGGCAGGGTTTAGTATATTGGCAGTGAAATCATTGCTGATTATGGGTGGCGTTTATGTCTGCTTTGCGTCGCTTTTTGTGCCGTTCTGTTCATTCAGGCCAGAAACTTGTTCTGAACAGCCCGATATTCTTGCCTCATCACTGGTCGTTGTGTGATTTATCTTTTTTGCGTCAATCTTTTATAGAGGGATTCCTAATGAATATTGTCATTGACATGAATGGTTCGCCTGCAAGCACAGTCGGCACCAATGAAACATTTTTGCACTTTTATCAGGGCACTCCAACGCAAAGCTTTTCTGGTTATCAAGCCTCTTTTCAGACACTGTGGCTTGATAAATCGGGCGCAAGCATTACAAGCATTTACGATTTATTTGATACAAATAGTGACAGCCTTGCTGATAACTATACCGAAACGTATACCCGCAGTGGAGTTGTATGGAAGAATTCAGGCACCATTACCTGGGATGCCAATGGAATGTTCCATGCTCAACAAACCGCTGGAGATATGGCATCAACTATAGAGGGTTACGGGCGACTTGCGTTCGATGCTGGTGGGGAAGCTGTCGGGATTTACACTTTTTCTCCAACAGCCAGTGCTTTACCTGTTGGATTTGGAAAGGTTGCCACAGATTTTGGTGGAGGTCAGGATTTTGGCTTCAGTGTGGCCACGCAGTCTGACGGCAAGATTCTTGTGGCGGGAATCAGCCTGAACGGAGGTAATTTTGATTTTGTGCTTGCCCGCTTTAGTGCTGATGGCATACTTGATACCGCTTTTGGTGGTGGGAAAGGAAAAGTTACAACAGATTTCGGTTATTCAGATGCAGGGTTGAGTGTGGCTGTTCAGAGTGATGGCAAAATTCTCGTTGGTGGGCAAAGCTGGGATATCGGGAGTACTAACAGCAATTTCAAGTTTACTATTGCCCGATACAATCCTGATGGCTCCCTCGATATAAGCTTTGATGGTGACGGCAAGGTGATTTCAAGCTTTGGGTGTGGCCAAAGCTTGATCGTGCAGCCCGATGGTAAAATTCTGATGCTGGGTAATGTCGATACTACAGCTACATCATCGAATATGGCTCTTCTGCGCTACAACATTGATGGGAGCCTTGACACAAGCTTTAACGGTAATGGGGAAGTTATTACAACAATTGGGGGTTCAGGTCAGGGTGTGACTCTATTGCCATCTGGTAAAATTCTTGTAGCAGGCTCCAGTTGGAATAACGGTAACGAGGACGTTGTACTTGCTCAATACAATGCTAATGGTACTCTCAACACAAGCTTCAACGGTGGCACCATTGTCACCACGGATTTTGGTGGTGATGATCAGGTTTCTGATGTGGTGTTGCAGTCAGACGGAAAAATTCTTGTTACCGGGTACAGCCTGAATCGCACCAATAATATTTCTATAGCACGTTATAACACAGATGGCAGTCTTGATACCACCTTTTCTGGTGACGGCAAGATTATGGTGGATTATGGAGGTAATGAGCAGGGTTATGCGGTGACTGTGGATCCCGACGGAAAGATTCTTGTTTCGGGACACAGCGATAGTAATATTGTGCTTTTGCGCTATAATGCTGATGGTACTCCTGACACTACCTTTTCCGGTGATGGCCTTGTGACCACGAATATTGGTGGCGTTACGCTTCTTGACGGTCAGGCCTTTACTGGAACGGATGTGACGTTGCAGACTGACGGGAAGATTCTCGTTTCAGGCCAAAGCAACGGTGATGTCGCTCTGGTCCGCTATAATAGTGATGGCTCTCTGGATACAACATTTGGCCTCTCTTCCAATACAGCGCCTGTTTTTTCCGACAGCCCTGCAGGCACCGTCACAACAGACGTTGGCGGTGATGACATCGGCAGGAGTATGACCGTTCAGCCTGATGGCAAGATAGTTGTTGCAGGGCTTGGCAATGCTCTTGGGGGATTTCTCTTACGGCCAACGGTTGTGATCAGTAATGTAACCTATAACGCAGCAAATATATCGTATCTGATTGGCGATTTTGCGCTTGCACGATACAATGCGGATGGCACTCTCGACACCACCTTTCACGGTGATGGCACCTTGACCACCTATTTTGGAGGAAACAACCTCTCTCCAACAGGAGTTATAGTACAGCTTGATGGCAGGATTCTTGTGGCTGGTTCAGGGTACAATCGAAATAGCGGCACGAACGATTTTGCTCTTGCCCGCTACAACAGTGATGGCAGCCTCGACACCACCTTTTCAGGTAATGGCAAGGTCTTGACGGACTTTGCCAGCGGATATGATACTGGCAACAGCATCAAGATACAGTCTGATGGCAAGATTCTTGTGGTCGGAACCAGCGGCATGGTTGTTTCTGGCGGGACATCCAACAACGATTTTGCGCTTGTTCGTTTCAATGCTGACGGGAGTTTTGATACCTCATTTGATGGAGATGGAAAGCTTACGACCGATTTTGGTGGTAATGGGATGAGTGATTTCGGGACGAGTGTTACAGTGCAGGCTGATGGCAAGATTCTGGTGGGAGGATATGCCGGCACGTCGTTTACTTATGGTTATAGCTCGACGGGAACACCACTCACAACCACCAATAACAATTTTGCGCTTGCCCGCTACAACGCTGATGGCCGCCTCGACACCTCTTTTGACGGAGATGGAAAGCTTACAACAGATTTTGGCGGGAATGAGACGGGACAGAGTGTTATCGTACAGAGTGATGGCAAGATCCTTGTGGTCGGCTCCAGCAGCCTGTTTTTTACGGACAATAACACCCTCACGACTCTCAACAGCGACTTCGCAATTGTGCGCTATAACGCTGATGGCACGCTTGATACAAGCTTTCATGGCGATGGAAAGCTCACCACGGACTTTGGTGGTTCTTCGGATACGGCTCGCAGCGCTCTTCTGCAAAGCGATGGCAAAATTCTTGTCGCAGGCAACAGCGCCAAAGCTGGTGGTAATGCTGACTTTGCCCTCGCCCGTTACAATGTGGACGGCAACCTTGATACCACTTTTCATGGAGACGGGATGTTCACCATGGATTTTGGTGGCGCGGCCGATATTATCTACAGCATCAGTGTGCAGACAGACGGGAAGATTCTCGTCGGTGGAGCAAGTACGATTGACGGGAGTGGCGACTTCGCTCTTGCTCGTCTCAACACAGATGGTTCTCTCGATACCACCTTCGGCGCTTCCGGTGTGCACCAGACGCTTTACACGGCAACCGGCACTCCGGTTCTGCTCGACAACTCACTCCGGATCAGTGATGCCGAACTTGCCACTATCGGCAACTATGCTGGTGCCACGCTGACGCTGATGCGCCATGGCGGGGCCAATGCTGACGACCATTTTTCAGCGATGGAAGGCCAATCCCTCGGGGCGCTGACGCAAGGTGTTGCCCTGGTGGAGAGAGGCATAACGGTGGGCAGTGTCACCACCAATTCCGGCGGCACGCTGGCGTTAACCTTCAACGCCAATGCCACACCAACTCTTGTCAATGCAGTCGTGCAGCAGATCGCCTACAACAACGGTTCAGGAACTCCCCCATCATCGTTGCAGGTCGACTGGTCTTTCTCTGACGGCAACACCGGCAGCCAGGGCTCGGGTAGTGCGATGAGCGCAACAACCAGCACGACTGTTCAGATAATGCCGTTCATTGCACCTCCAGAACAGGTTACTAACACCGCGCCAACCTTTGCCGGGTATGCAACGGGCAAGGTTACCACTGACTTTGGCAAGGAGGATAGTGGACGGGGCATTGCGGTGCAAGCCGATGGCAAGGTTCTTGTGGCAGGACTGGGCAGTGCGATTTCCGGTTACCTGACTTCAGGAGGAACCACCAATATCACCTACACCATTGGCGACCATGCAATTGCCCGCTATAACAGCGATGGCAGTCTCGATACCACGTTTGGTGTGAATGGCAAGGTGACCACTTACTTTGGCGGCAATGGCGACATGGCAACGGGTGTTATGGTACAGACTGATGGCAAGATTCTGGTTGCAGGATCCGGGTACGACAGAGGCGGGAGCAATACGAACGACTTCTCCCTTGCCCGATACAACTCCGACGGCAGCCTTGATGCCACGTTTGCCGGGAATGGTAAAGTGCTGACAGATTTCAGCGCCCATAAAGACCTCGGTCAAAGTATTTTCTTGCAAGCCGATGGCAGGATTCTTGTGGCCGGAACCAGTAGTACTGTCACGGGCGTTACACCCTCCGCCAGTGATATTGCGCTTGTGCGTTACAACGCTGATGGCTCTCTTGATACCACCTTCGGGGGAAGCGGGAAGATTGTTACCGATTTTGGCAGCAAAATCACCCCGGATTTTACCAGCACTGATGCCGCATATAGCGTTACCGTGCAGAGTGATGGCAAAATTATTGTTGTTGGCAGTAGCAGTGTGGTGGTTAATGGCATCTCCAGCATCGATTTCGCCTTTGCTCGCTACAATGCAGACGGGAGCCTTGAATCAAAGGAGACTATCGATTTCGATGGTAATAACATTGCGCGGAGTGTGGCTGTGCAGAGTGATGGCAAATTCCTTGTTGTGGGTGACAGCACTCTTTCTGGCAACACTGATTTCAGGATTGCTCGTTCCAATACTGCGGGCAACGATCTGGATGCCGCCTTTGGCATGAACGGGACAATTACCACAGACTTTGGTGGTAATGATTACGCCCGAAGCGTCATCCTGCAGTCTGATGGCAAGATTCTCGTAGCAGGCAATAGTACTCTTGCAACTGGTGTTTCAGACTTTGCCCTTGCCCGCTATAACACGGATGGCACTCTCGATACCTCTTTTGATGGCGATGGCAAGCTCACCATGGATTTTGGCGGAGCTTCGGATATTGCCTTCAGCGTCAAATTGCAGGCAGACGGGAAGATCCTTGTGGCCGGGTCGAGCTCCATTGACGGTAATGGTGATTTTGCTCTCGCACGTTTGAATGCCGATGGCAGCCTTGATACCACTTTTGGTGTGGTTAATACGCTTAATGGTCATCCAGTCTATACTGAAAACGGCACCCCGGTGGTGCTTGATAGCGATGTCCAGATTTCCGACACCCAGCTTGCTGCTCTGGGCAACTACAATGGCGCGACACTTACCTTGGTACGTCACAGCGGTGCCAGTGCTGACGACCACTTTTTTGCCATGGCCAGTGGAACTCCTGGCGCACTAACGCAGGGTAGCGACCTTGTGGCGGGGGGGGTTGCTGTTGGCACCGTCACCACCAATTCCGGTGGTATCCTGGCTCTTGCCTTCAATGCCGGCGCTACGCAAAGTCTGGTCAACGCGGTATTGCAGCAGATTGCCTATAGCAATACAAGCCATGTTGCAGCCGATGCCGTGCAGATCGACTGGACATTTTCTGACGGTAACACTGGCAGTCAGGGGACGGGCGGCGCCTTGAGTGCTGTCGGCAGTACCACGGTTCACATTACAGCGCTGAACGACACTCCGGTTTCTGGTGTCAACACCGCGCCAACGTTTTCTGTTGGCGATGGTGCCGTCATCACGGAATTTGGCAAAGAGGATATTGGTCGAAGTGTCGCAGTGCAGGCTGACGGCAAGATTCTTGTGGCCGGGCTTGGCAATGGCATTTCGGGGTATATCAACGCCTCAACAGGTAATATGTCGTACACCATCGGCGATTTTGGTCTCGCCCGCTACAACAGCGACGGCAGTCTCGACACCACCTTCGGCACTGATGGCAAACTGACCACCTATTTTGGCGGGAACAGCGATTTTGCTACAGCAGTTACCGTGCAGTCTGATGGCAAGATTCTTGTCTCGGGGACAGGATATAACAAAGGCTCCAATGATTTTGCTCTTGCCCGCTACAACAGTGATGGCACTCTCGACACCACCTTTTCTGGTAATGGCAAGGTAACGACAGATTTTTCGAGCGCCAATGATACGGTGAGTGGCATCAACGTGCAGGAGGATGGCAAGATTCTTGTGGTTGGTACCAGTGGTACGGTACCTGGAGTAACACCATCCAACAGCGATTTTGCTCTTGCCCGCTATAATGCTGACGGTAGTCTCGACACCACCTTTGACGGGGATGGAAAGCTCATAACGGACTTCGGTGGCAGTGACTCAGCAACAACTGTTTCTGTGCAGAGTGATGGCAAGATTCTTGTGGCGGGAACCAGCAATGTTGCTCTTAATGGAGTTGTATCTATCCCAAATTTTGCATTTGCTGGTTACAACGCCGATGGCACTCTTATCGGAAAGACAACTCTGGATTTTGGTGGTTATGACTATTGCCAAAGCGTTACGGTACAGAGCGATGGAAAATGGATCCTTTCGGGGTACAGTGGTGTGCTTGTTAATGGTGTTGTAACCAACTATAATTTTGCGCTTGCCCGCTACAACGCTGATGTCACTCTTGATACGACCTTTAATGGTGATGGAATGCTCACCACAGACTTCGGTGGTAACGATTACGCTCGAAGCGTCATTGTGCAGTCTGACGGCAAGATCCTTGTGGCCGGGAACAGCACCGTGACAGGCAGAGCCTCTGATTTTGCTCTTGCGCGTTACAATACCGATGGCACTCTTGACACCACTTTTGATGGAGATGGCAAACTTACCATGGACTTCGGTGGAGCATCGGACACGGCCTTTAGCATCACACTACAAGCCGATGGGAAGATCCTTGTTGCCGGTTCAAGCTCCATCGATGGCAACGGAAACTTTGCTCTTGCCCGTCTCAATGCGGACGGCTCGCTTGATCATACGTTCGGCATGGTCAATAATACGCTTGATGCCAGGCAGGTTTATATCGAAAATGGCACACCGGTCGTGCTCGACAGCAATGTGCATGTTTCCGACACCCAACTTGCCTCTTTGGGGAACTACAATGGTGCAACTCTCACCCTGCTCCGTCATGGTGCCGCCAACGCCGAAGACCACTTCTCCGGTGCTGGCACCCTTGGTGATCTCACACAGGGCAGCAACTTGGTGGTTGATGGCACAACCGTTGGCACTATAACTACCAATTCCGGCGGTACGCTGGTGCTCGCGTTCAATGCTGGCGCCACGCAAAATCTGGTCAATGCAGTGCTGCAGCAGATCGCCTACAGTAACACCTCCCATGTTACAGGAGCTACGGTACAGCTTGACTGGAGCTTCTCCGACGGCAATACCGGCACCCAGGGCGCAGGTGAAGCCTTGAGCACGACTGGCAGTACTGTTGTTCAGATTGTATCCGACACTACAGCACCGACAGTTATCGACTTCAGCCCCACAGACGGTGTGATTGGAGTTGCTGTTGGCAGCGACCTTGTGCTCACCTTCAGCGAGCCCATTCAGAAAGGCACAGGCACCATAGCAATTCACAGCGGCTCGGCTACCGGCACCGTGGTGGAGAGCTTCGATGCGGCGACGAGTTCCGGCATTGCGATTTCCGGTAACACACTGACCATCAATCCGACGGCAGATCTAACCGGCGGCAAGCACTACTATGTCACCTTTGCCGATGGATCAATAAAGGATATGGCAGGAAACAATTTCGTCAGCACATCGATCTACGATTTCACAACGGCAACGATGTCAACGATTGCGCTGACACCGTTTAGGAATCCGCTGGATTTCTTCTACATATCGGCATCCCAGGGAGGGACGCTCTATGATTCCGATGGTAATGGGGCGATCGACAGTATGAGAGTGTGGGGCTTGGGAACGAGCACCGGCTACTACAAAATTGAGTGGAGCGATACAACACATTGGACGGCAAAGGGTTTGTTCACCTACACATTCGGTACTGAATATGATATTCAGGGTCGTCCGACAACGTGTATTATTAATGGGGCTGAGCTGCCGGTCAGTTGGGCAAGTACCGGAAATGCTGATCATCTTCTTGCTACCGTCACCAGGGTGAATGGCACGCTGTCAGAAACGTGGAAGGTTTTCGATAACAACAGTGACAATCAGGCGGATGCGGGAATCTATACGGCAACCACAAACGGGGTCGCGACAACGACTATTACGACCAGTCTTGTTGCTTTGACACAAGACAGCTACGGACGCTCTACATCATTTATATCGGAGGTGCAAACATCGACAAATCCCAGGGATGTGTTCAGTGGCACCGTGACGGGTTCAAGCAGTGATGCTACGGCGATTCAGTTGCCTTTGGGAGGATCTGGCACCTATAAGCTCATAGCAGCAGGGACACTGGTTGACTCCTTTACCATCTATCCATCGCTTATTGGCCGTCTTTATGATATGGATGGAAACAGCGTGATTGACCAGATGGATCTTGTGAGCACAACAGCCGCTCAGAACGGCGAGTCAGCCACGAACATCTACAGTTTTGCGCTCACCTGGAGTGACCGTACTCACTGGACCGCCCATGCGGAGGTTCAGATGGTTTTCGGTACAACAGTTGATGCTTCTGAACGTCCAATGACTTATATGGGGGTGGCTGATGGCTTGGTTCACGATATTGTCTGGCGACAGAATAAAGGAGCAGACAACATTGTGGCCACAAGCAGCTATGTCGGGCAAAATTCTGGTGAGTTGGTCGTTGTAACGTTTATCGATTCTCTGGGCGACAGCAACCCTGATGAGATAATCTATGTGAAAAGTAATGGATCAACAGAAATAGAAAGATTTCAGGCCAATATCGTCGGATGGACGAACAATTCTGCAGCAGTAACAGTGGTGATTCAGACTGCGACTGATCCGACGGCGGTGTTCAGTGGCAGCGTGACCGGTTCAAACATTCATGCTCAGGAGATACTGACACCCTTGTTCACTGGAACTTCTGGTGTCAGCTCCCACACACTGATTTCAACAAAGCACCAGGTTGAAGTGTTCACTCTTTCGGCTACTGATATCGGGCACCTGTACGATATGGACAGCAACGGCATCGTCGACCGTATGGATATTGCAAGCACAACGACCGGTCAGAGTGGTCAGACCAACACCAGTATCAAGAGTTATGCGCTGAGCTGGAACGATACAGCACACTGGACAGCTCATGCCGCCTATGAGCTTCTTTTTGGTTTGCAGTATGATGGTCAAGGCCGTCCAACGACGATGTTCATGAATGGAGGGGAGCAAACAGTCAATTGGGCGACTACGGTGACCAATGGTGTTCTTGCTACGGTGTCGTCAGATGCCGCGATGCTGACGCTCGTCGATACCAACGCTGACAGTAAGCCTGATGCGTTCGATTACACTGAAGGGTCAGGATCGACATTATACACAGCCCATGGCACTCTCGACTGGTGGGTGAAGGACAGCAGTAACCATCCTGTGGCGGTGACGGCAGTGATGCAGACCTCATCGGACCCGGCAGATTCCTTCAGCGGAAGTGTGACAGGTTCCAGCAGCAATGCTACGGCTATTATTTTGCCGGTTATGAAGAGCGGAGAGACGACTGGCGACCGTGTTTCAGATAATATGTTGATCTTTGACCTGGGCATCGCTTCACCACAGCTTGATGCAAAAAGTCAGATGACGGTCAGGGATGCCACTTATGGCGGCAGAATAATCTCGGTTACACTTTCTGCTCCATCGCTTTTTGTTGATGGCTCCTGGTTGAAGGTCCCCTTGTCCGGCACTGATGCCTCAGGAAATCCTTACTCATTGTGGTATTCCGGCGGTTCCATGTTGCTGGTGGATCTGCCTGCCGGAATTGCAGGGCAACCGGATCCAATTGTCAAGGCATGGGTGGTGAACTCCATGAACGGCACTTATTCGCTTTCTTCGATGACGGTAGTGGGCACCACAGGCACCTCCGGTATGGACTGGGTCACAGGAACAAGCGGAAACGACTCTATTACTGCCGATGCAGGCAATGATTTGATTGAGTGGTCAGGTGGGAACGATACGGTGGATGCTGGTGATGGGTATGACAGTGTGAACTTGCCACTGAGCAGCACGAATGCTTTCCACTGGCTTGATGGAAAAAAAGTGCTCCATATTGGAGCTGCGATAGATAATTATCTGGATGTTTATCACATTACAAAAAATTCAGATACCTCATTCAGGATTGACAAGTTGATGTCTGATGGCATGACGGTCGAGTCAACCATGAACCTCAGTAATGCCGAGTCGATGGGATTTGGCAACCAGATTCATCAGTTTCAGGTCAATTACGCTGGCGGGCAGTATGTCACTGGCACACCCTGGAACGATCAGATTTTTCTGAATGCGGCCAATATCAGCAATCTGATCCAGGTTCAGGGAGATTTCGGTCACGACACCCTGGTGTTTAATGTCGGTTCCGGGTACAGTAAACTGGAGATGGTCAAGAATGGCGCGGATCTTTTGCTGAAGGGCACCCTCATTTCAGATGGAAGTGTTGTTGAGTTTGGCCATGCTGTGCCCTTGCCGAATGGTAACAGTGTAACAATGACCCTGGGTGCTGGAGTGAATGCTCATTCATTTCCCATCACCGATATTGAAGCTTTCCGCTTTGTTTCTGACGCAGTGACCCTTGATTTTGCGCCTGACAGCCTTTCGAGCGATTTGCTGAGCTTTGATTTGGGCACTCAGTTACCGGTGCTTGCCGAATCGGGTCATCTTTCGATTGTTGAAGCAGATATTTTTGGTTATCTGAAGACGGTTACGCTCAATGTGAGCCAGCTTGTGGTGGTTGGTTCGCATCTGACTATTCCCATGAATGGAACGGATGCAAATGGAGAGTCGTATTGGCTTAATCCTTATAACGGAGGCAAACTGCTTGTTGAGATACCGGCAGCTCTTCTTGTAGGCCTTGCTGCCCAGTCCCATGCCTGGCAGGTTGGAAATATGAGTAATACGAGCATGTCGCTTACACCGATGAACGTTGTGACAGTTGGTGCAGGGACAAGCGGTGCTGACTGGGTGACCGGAACCAGCGGGGATGACACCATCAACGCCGGTGCGGGCGACGATTATATCGAGTGGAGAGGTGGCCATGATGTGGTGGATGCCGGTGATGGTTATGATACGCTGCATCTGTCGACGACCGGCATGGGTTATTCTTCCGTGCTCGATGCAGAGGGTGTTCTGCATATTAGCGCATACACCTATCCTTCTCTTTCAGGTATGGCCGGTGAGTCATCAGCGTTGTTGTCGATGGTTGATATTTATCGGATCACAAAAGTGGGGGGTGCCTCATTCAAGATTGACAAAATGCAGGGTGATGGCTTGGCCGTTGACTCAACAATGCTTCTCAGCAATGCCGAGAGGGTGGAGAATGGGGGCTCTTTCCGTCTTAATCTTGTTCTTCATACGTTCATTAATGAGAGTGTTGGAGGCGGTTATTCTATCGATGGCACACCCTGGAATGACGAAATCTCCCTTGATGCGGCCAATCTCGGCAATCTGCAGAGTGTATGGGGAGATACCGGTTATGATATCCTGACTCTCAATGTCGGTGCAGGATACAGCAAACTTGAGCTTGTGAAGAGCGGTCAGCTTTATTTGCTCCAGGGAACATCCGGTGCCAATGGTGCTGTTGCAGAGCTTGGAAAGGTACAGTTCAGTTCCTCTTATGGGGGGACAATGATGACCATTGGTATCGGTGAGAGCGCAAAGTCATTTTCCAGTTACAGCATAGAGGCTTTCCATTTTGTCTCCGGCACAACACACTATGAAGTCGATCCTGCCCAGTTTGCCGAAGTATCCTTCCAGGGTTATTCATGGCAGAACTCTATCACTGGAACAGCAAAAAATGACACTATTGATGCCGACGCACTCGGTTTGGAAAACCTTGCTACCACAGCCAATGATTACATCCAGGGTAATGGCGGTAACGACACCATTGACGGTGGAGCGGGTAACGATACGGCGAGTTATCAGGGCAACCGGGCTGATTATACGATCACCAGCCATGATGGCATCTGGACGGTTGCCGATACCCGTGATGGCTCGCCGGATGGTACAGACGTGCTTACCGGAATTGAGCATCTCTCATTTTATGATGGGGGGGTGGATTTGACTGTCCAATTCAGTCCGGCCTCTTCTTCTTACGCATGGTCATATAACAGCATAACTGGTACAGGGTTTGATGACACTATCGATGCTGATGCACTCGCCGCAGCAAATCCGTGGAAAGGCAGCCAAGGAGCCTATGTATATTTTGGTTCTCAGTCGACTTATACCCTCGGAGCCAATGAGTTTTCAACGATTGGCACGGTAACATTTACTGCACAGGAGCTCGCAAACCTGACCAGTCAGGGGATGGAACTTTGGCATGGCGCGGGGAAAGTTGAGAGTAGCTTTACCGTCAGTGCCCCTGATATCATTAACCAGACTGGTGGTGCCTATACCCTGCACTGGATTGGTACAGCGGAGCAGACAACCATTCCCGAATGGTCGATTCAATTCACTTATGATAAAGAAGGAGTTTACAACCATAACGACAATATCAACGGCAACGATGGTAACGACTTGATCAATGCCGGTGTGGGTGATGACACTATCTACGGCAATGGCGACAATGATACCATCAGTGGAGGGGCGGGTAATGACATGATTGATGGAGGAGATGGTAATGATACGGCCGTCTTCAGCGGTAATTATGCCGAATACACTATTACTCATGATGCAGCATTTTCGAGCTTTACCATAACAGACAACGTGCCGGGTCGCGATGGAACGGATGTTATCACTTCAGTTGAGAACTTCCAGTTTGCTGATGCCTCCACTCCTTTTTTTACGGCTTTCAGTGGTGCGGTTGCTGTGACCAGTGAGGAAGCGGTAAATGTTGAAGTCACCTTTGCAGATCTTCTGGAACAGGGAAATGAAGCTGACGCTGGTGGATCAATTGAGGCCTTTGTGGTCAAGAGAGTCAGTAACGGCAGCTTCAAAATAGGCATTGATGCAGCAAGCGCTCTCGCCTGGAATGTTTCAAACAACACTATTGACGCATTACATCATGCATACTGGACTCCTGCTGCCAATCTGAACGGAACACTCAATGCTTTTGCGGTAGTTGCAAGGGACAATATTGGGCTGGAATCGTTTATACCGGTACAGGCAACCGTCACGGTTACGCCAGTGCCGGATGCGCCGGTTATTTTCCAGCCGAAGTCGCTTTCGTTTGCTTCTCCCGTCGAATATGAAACGCAAAGCTCTCATTATTCAGTAACGAGTGCGGATTTCAATGGAGATGGCAAGGCAGATCTGATTGTGGCAAACCCTTACTACTATGGTAGCGTCTCGGTGCTGATGAACAAAGGCGATGGCTCCTTTACCGATCGAGTTTATTATGCTACAGGAAGCTATCCTTATTCAGTAACGAGTGCAGATGTCAATGGAGATGGCAAGGCAGATCTGATTGCGGCGAACTCAAACAGTAATAGTGTTTCGGTGCTTATAAACAAAGGAGATGGCATCTTTGCCGATAAAGTTGATTACGCTACAGGAAGCTATCCTCATTCAGTAACGAGTGCAGATGTTAATGGAGATGGCAAGGCAGATCTGATTGCGGCGAACTCAAACAGTAATAGTGTTTCGGTGCTTATAAACAAAGGAGATGGCATCTTTGCCGATAAAGTTGATTACGCTACAGGAAGCTATCCTTATTCGGTAACGAGTGCAGATGTTAATGGAGATGGCAAGGCAGATCTGATTGCGGCGAACTCAAACAGCTATAGTGTTTCGGTACTTATAAACAAAGGAGATGGCATCTTTGCCGATACAGTTGAATACGCTACAGGAAGCTATCCTTATTCAGTAACGAGTGCAGATGTTAATGGAGATGGCAAGGCAGATCTGATTGCGACGAACTCAAACAGCAATAGTGTTTCGGTGCTTATAAACAATGGAGATGGCATCTTTGCCGATAAAGTCGATTATGCGTCAAGTGTTGACCCTTTTTCAATGACGGCCGCAGATGTTAATGGTGATGGGAAAATGGATTTGATCGTTACAAGTCCAAACAACAACAATGTATCGGTGCTGATAAACAAAGGCGATGGCACCTTTGCCGCCAGGATAGATTACTATACGCCCAACTACCCATATTCCGTCACGACAGCCGATGTCAATGGTGATGGCAAGGCCGATCTGATTTTTGCGAACATAAACAGCAGTCGAATCACGGTGTGGACTAACACGACGCACCCGGCGGAAACCTCCTTTATTGAGATGTCGCCAGTGCACATCAGCAGCGATATCATCATCAACGATCCGGATGGAGATGCAAGCTGGAACGGTGGCAGGTTGAGCGTGCAGATTACGGCCAATGCCGAAGCGGCCGACAGTCTGAGCCTTGTAACGGTCAATCCCGGTAGCAATGGTATCTGGCTTGACACTGCGGGCAACAAATTGATGGCTGTCACCACTGAAATCGGTATAGCCAGCGCTGCCTCAGTCAGCAACGGCGATGCCTGGAGCTTCAGCTTCAACGCCAATGCTACCAACGCTCTGGTGCAGGATGTTGCGCGTGCACTGGTATTCAGCAACAGCAGCTATACGCCCGGTACTGACGACCGCAGTATTACCTTTACCGTCACGGATAACACACACGCTTCGGCCTCACTGGTTGAGACGGTGATGGTAACGGCGGTTGAATGGGCCCCGACCCTCACCTCATTCAGCGGTTCGTTTGGGTCGATCAATGAAGATACAGGGACTGCAGAAGTCACTTTTGCAGATCTTCTCGCACAGGGGAACGAAGTTGATGTTGATGGTACGGTTGAAACCTTTGTGGTGAAGAGTGTCAGTAACGGCACACTCCGGATAGGAAGTGATGCTGCCTCGGCCACACCTTATGATGGCTGGACAAACAACACCATTGACGCATCGCACCATGCTTTCTGGAACCCTGCGGCCAATCTGAACGGCACATTGAACGCCTTCGCGGTTGTCGCAAAGGATAACAGCGGAGTGGAATCTTCCACACCTCTCCAAGCTACAGTCACGGTTACGTCGGTGCCGGATGCGCCGATTATTTTCCTGCCGCTGGCACTTTCGCTTGCTTCTCACGTCGATTACAATACAGGAAGCTATCCTTTTTCAGTAACGAGTGCGAATGTCAATGGCGATGGCAAGGCTGATCTGATTGTGGCAAATGCGGGAAGTAATACTGTTTCGGTGTTGATGAATAAAGGCGATGGCACTTTTGCCGATAAAGTTGATTATGCTACAGGATACAATCCCTACTCAGTAACGAGTGCGGACATCAATGGCGATGATAAGGCAGATCTGATTGTTGTGAACTATAGCAGCAGTAGTGTTTCTGTGCTGATAAACAAAGGAGATGGAACCTTTGCGGATAAAGTTGATTATGCTACAGGATACAATCCCTATTCAGTAACGAGTGCGGATGTCAATGGAGATGGCAAGGCAGATCTAATTGTTGCGAACTCAAGCCTCTTTGGCGTTTCGGTGCTGATGAACAAAGGCGATGGCACTTTTGCCGATAGAGTTGATTATGCTCCATATTCCTCTATATCAGTAACGAGCGCAGACCTCAATGGTGATGGCAAGGCAGATCTGATTGTTGCGAACGCAGGCGGCAGTGCTGTTTCTGTGCTGATGAACAAAGGCGATGGCACTTTTGCCGATAGAGTTGATTATGCTACAGGATACGATCCATATTCAGTGACGAGTGCGGATGTCAATGGCGATGGCAAGGCCGATCTGATTGTGGCGAACAGACATAGCTATAGCGTCTCGGTGCTGATGAACAACGGCGATGGCACCTTTGCGACTAAGGTCGATTATGCTACAGGAAACGCTCCTATTTCAGTGACAAGTGCTGATGTCAATGGAGATAGCAAGGTTGATCTGATTGTTACGAATCTTTATGACAATAGTCTCTCCGTGCTGAAAAACAATGGCAATGGCACCTTTGCGGCCAAGGTCGATTACACTACGGGCAGCTACCCATATTCAGTCACGACAGCCGATGTCAATAATGATGGCAAGGCAGATCTGATTGTTGCTAACGAAAACAGCAGTTCGGTTTCGGTGATGACCAACACAACGCACCCGGCGCGTACATCATTTTTTGAGAAAACCCCGGTGCATATCAGTCGCGACATTATTATCAATGATCCTGATGGAGACTCAAGCTGGAATGGCGGCTCACTGAAAGTACAGATTACTGCAAACTCCGAAGCTGCCGACAGTCTGAGTCTTGCTACAACCAATCCCGGTGGCAGCGGCATCTGGCTTGACACAGCAGGCAACAAATTGATGGCTGGCAGTACGGAAATTGGTTCAGCCGATGCCGCTTCTGTCAGCAATGGCGATTCTTGGCATTTCAGCTTCAACGCAAACGCCACCAACACCCTGGTGCAGGATGTGGCGCGAGCACTGATCTTCAGCAACAGCAGCTATACTCCCGGTACAGATGACCGCAGTATTACCTTTACCGTCACTGATAACACACTCGCTTCAGCCTCACTGGTTGAGACTGTGCAAGTTTTGGTTGGTAATCTGAACGATAATGCACCGGTGTTTACTTCTGGTGCAACCGGCGAAGTCAACGAAAATGCTGCGACAAGCACGGTGATCTACACAGCAACGACAACTGATGCCGACCATCTTGCTGTTCCTGCGACCTATACACTCAGTGGAATTGATTCTGACTTGCTGGCCATCAACCCGGCAACAGGGGCTGTAACGCTGAAAGCAGCAGCAAACTACGAAGACTCCACTCGTCCAGAACATAGCTACAGCTTCGATGTTATAGCAGGTGATGGTGCCCATACTACCACGCAGGCGGTGGTTGTATTGGTCAATAATATGAATGATGCACCGACTGGTGCAGTGACTATCACGGGTACAGCACAACAGGATGAAATACTGACAGCGAGCAACACGCTTGTCGATGAAGATAGTCTTGGCACCATCAGCTACCAATGGAAAGCCGATGGAGTTACTATAGCTGGTGCGGCTGGCAATACCCTGCTGTTAGGCGCAGCACAATCCGGCAAAGTCATTACGGTGCAGGCAAGTTACGTCGACGGCCATGGTACGGCTGAGAGTGTCAGCAGCACAGCGACGGCAGCAGTCGTCGGCACACAAAGTGGCTCGGTGCAGGATGGTTATCTCTCGAATGCTCTTGTCTGGGTTGATGCCAATGGTAACGGCGTGCGTGATTGGACTGACGCTAATAGCAATGGCACCTGGGATAGTGGAGAAGGTGAATCATGGGCACTAACCGACACTACAGGACAATTTACCGGACTTGTCGGCACTGGTACTATCCGTATTACTGCGAACCCGGCAAATCCATCGGGCACCATTGATATCTCTACCGGCCAAGCTTTTACCGGAAGTTATTCAGCTCCTTCTGGCTCGACGGTAGTCAATCCTCTGACGACTCTTGTTGTTGCTGCTATTGCGGCTGGGGGCACTGAAAATACTGTAAAGACGGCGTTGGGACTTGATGCTTCTCTGAATCTAAGCACCTACGACCCGCTTGCTGAAGCAGCAAAAACAGGTGCAAGCAGCACGTCGTTGGCAACAGCAATTGCCGTACAGAGTGCCGCGACGCAGGTTGCCAACATCATGGAGATAGCCGCCAATGTTGCAACGGGTGCAGGTGCAGTGAGTACTGCGGGTGTCGCCGCCAGTGTTGCCAGTGCATTGATGACAGCAGCGGCAGGAGGCACCGTTAACCTTACGGATAGTTCGGTTATTTCCGGTGCAATTACTGATGCTGCAAACAATGCCGGTGTTACGACGACAGGTTTGATCACAGTTATCAATTCGGTTTCTGCTTCGTCAGCGGCAGTAAACAGCCAGATTGCTGATGTATCTACTGCGGCTCAAACTGAGGCAAGTGCAGGAAGAACTGTCAGCGCACAGAATAGCATGCAACAGGTTGTTGCTGCCCAGATCGTTGCGCATGATACTGTAGCCGTTCAGGCAAAGACAGCCGCAACAGATAATTCATCTGCTGGTCTCACGATTACTTCATCATCTGTGGGCGCTGCTGTGACCAAAGCCGCATCTCAAGTTCAAACCATCTTCACGAACCATGCTCCGACAGGCGATGTCACGATGACTGGAACGGCGACGCAGGGTCAGACGCTGACAGCAGACAATACACTTGCCGACATTGATGGGCTTGGTGCAATCAGCTATCAGTGGTATGCGGGAACCGATGCCATCAGTGGAGCCACCGGCGGCGAACTGCTATTGGGTAATGCGCAGGTTGGGAAGGCAATCAGTGTCAAGGCCAGCTATACCGATGGTGCGAGCATTCATGAAAGTGTCAACAGCAACACCGCCACTATTCTCAGCCAGCATCTTCCGACGGGCGGTGTCACCATTACTGGTACGGTTGCCAACGGTAATACTCTCACGGCAGGCAATACACTTGCTGATGCCGACGGGTTGGGCACCATCAGCTACCAATGGTATGATAACGGACAACTTATCAGTGGGGCTAATACATATTCATGGCTTGTGAGTAACGTACATGCAGGAGATGCTCTCTCTGTAAAAGCCAGCTACACTGATGGCCATGGTACCGATGAAAGTGTCAGCAGTGATGCCCTTCATCAAATTGCAGCAAGTAGTAACGATTTAAAAGCAGAGCTAGCTGCGTATATCTCTAACTTTACTACTGCAGACAACGCGAGGGCAGAGGCCGGTATCGCCTCTTATTTCAGCAGGTTACCAGCAGGAGGAAGTGTACAGGTTGTTTCCAAAGATTATTCGGCGCAGCCAGCAGGCAGTGCATTTGCTATCACCTCTTCCGGCCATGAAGCGCTTAACATCGTGTTACCAAACAATGCATCTCTCACGCTTGATAATGCCGAGTTTGCCATTATTTCTGGTGATAACATAACGGTTGACGGTGGTGCAGGTAATAACATGATTTATGCCGGAGATGGTTCTCAGCACATTGTTCTTGGGGTTGGAGATGATACTATACATGGCGGCGCGGGTAACGACTATGTTGGCTCTACAACTGGCAACGACTGGCTCTATGGCGATGCGGGAAATGATACACTGATTGGTGGTGCTGGCGACGATCACCTGTATGGTGGAGATGGTAATGATACTCTTGAGGGTGGTGGAGCAGGTTCACGTGCAGGCAATGATGTCATCGATGGCGGTGCTGGTGATGATACCCTTGTGTTCAGTGGTAACTTTGCTGAATACACTGTCGGCTATAATTCAACCACCCATGAATACATTGTTACCGACCATACTGTGAGTCGTGATGGTGTTGATACGGTTACCAATGTTGAGCATTTCCAGTTTTTAGATGGGACGAAAGAGGATATCATAGATCCGGTAGTGGCCAGTGTCAGTCCGATCAATCATGCGACGGGGGTGGGAGTTTCCGATAATATTGTGCTTGCCTTCAGTGAGGCGATACATGCAGGTACGGGGACGATTGCTATTCACCGCGATTCGGCTACTGGTACGGTGCTTGAGAGTTATGATATGGCGACAAGCGCAAACCTTACCATTACAGGTAATACCCTCACCATCAATCCGACGGCAGACCTTGCGAACGGAACGCATTATTTTGTCACGTTCGAAAATGGTAACGTTCATGACCTTGCCGGGAACAACTCTGCTGGTGCCAACACCTACGACTTTACGACGGCGGTGTTGCCTTTACATCAAGATCTTACAGGCTCAGCTACCTTCTGGAAAACCGGTGTTCCCATTACCGGTGTTACAAGCACACTGACTTCTGTTCCGGCAATGAGCGGCACACAACTTGTCGAATTCAGAAATATACAGTTAGCTGAGGATGGTACACGAACTCTTGAGCTATGGGAAACCTCAATCAATCCGGTTGAGAGCGTCCAACTTGAATTTACCCTCTCTTCCGGCTCAGTCGCTACATGGCAGGATACGGTCAACTTGTCACCAGGATGGATCTCCATGGCTAATACGGGCATATCGGGTCAATTCATTCTCGGCAGTATGGGCACAACCGCCTTGTCAGTGGGCCCGGTAAAGCTTGGCAATCTGACGCTGACAGCGCCAACCAATCCGAAGCATTTTGAACTCTTGTTGACCACAGGCCAGTTGAATACCGACACCATTCCAACCTTCGGCATTGCTTCCGACAGCACGACCACAGGCTCTGATGGCATTTATCAGCATATCGACATGCTTGATGGCACCTACGCCCTGACCAGTGCAAAAGTCTCCGGGACTGCTGAAGCTAATGCTATCCAGGCTAACGATGCACTTGCGGCTCTGAAAATGGCGGTATCCATGAACCCCAATACCGATGGCAGCTCAGTATCGCCTTATCAGTTTCTGGCGGCGGATATCAACAAGGATGGAGTAATCAGGGCAGCAGATGCT